>Ga0102816_1000120_pt1 | contig 36194 bp, 32 predicted proteins | sample ColrivemetaGS545_FD_84509 | JGI IMG/M metagenome (GOLD analysis project Ga0102816, IMG submission 84509) | Estuarine microbial communities from the Columbia River estuary - Flood tide non-ETM metaG S.545 | ecosystem: Environmental > Aquatic > Marine > Intertidal zone > Estuary | place: USA...
AGAGAACGATTGTGAGCGTATAACTTATACCGAAGCATTTGATATTTTAAGAAACTCTAAACCCAATAAAAAGAAAAAATTTAAATATTTAATTCAAGAGTGGGGCGCTGACTTTCAATCCGAACACGAAAGATATTTAGTAGAGAAGAAATTTAAAAAACCTGTAATTATTACAGATTATCCAAAAGGAATTAAAGCATTTTATATGCGAATGAACGATGACGATAAGACCGTTCGTGCGATGGATGTACTGTTTCCAGGTATAGGAGAGATTATTGGAGGCTCGCAACGAGAAGAGCGCTTGGATGTGTTAAAATCTAGAATGGCCGAAATGGACATTCCTGAACATGAGCTTTCGTGGTACCTAGATTCTAGAAAATTTGGGACTGTGCCGCACAGTGGTTTTGGTTTAGGCTTTGAACGTCTTGTTTTATTTGTTACCGGAATGGGTAATATAAGAGATGTTATTCCTTTTCCAAGAACACCAAATAACGCAGACTTTTAAACACCTATGTTAAAGCAGTCTCTTCAACAAAAGCTATCTCAAAAACTATCTCCTCAGCAGATTAAGTTGATGAAGCTCATACAGCTTCCAACTATCGAGCTTGAGCAGAAAGTTCAAGAAGAAATAGAGGCTAATCCGGCGATAGAAGAAGGTGTTGATGAGATCGAAAGTCCAGAATTTGAAGATTACGAAGATCGAGATTTGCAGCATGTTTCGGCAGATGAAATTAATGTTGATGAATATTTAAGTGATGATGAAGTTCCTCGTTATCGTCTTGTTGCAAATAACTCAAGTCCAGACCAAGAAGACAAATCGATTCCTGTTGCCATGGGAAGTAGTTCAACTCAGTTACTGGAAAGTCAATTAGCACTTCGTGTTTTAGATGATCATTTTCATCAAATTGGTGTTTATTTAATTGGTTGCATAAACGATAATGGATTTATAAGAAGGGATTTGTCTCTTATTGTAGATGATTTACTCTTTACACAAAATATTACGACCGATTTAAAAGAACTAAAACAAGTCTTGGGTATTGTTCAAGATTTTGAGCCAGTAGGCATCGGTGCAGTCGATTTACAAGACACCATGTTAATTCAGCTTAGTAAAAAAGCAGAGACCGAAGTAGTTCTTGTTTCCAAAGAGATTGTTAAAAATCATTTCAATGCTTTATCTAAGAAGCATTATGATAAATTACTTAGCAAGCTTTCAATAAATGAAGATTTATTAAAAAAATCCCTAACAGAAATTTCTAAGTTAAATCCAAAACCCGGTTCTGCTTTATTTTCTTCAACAGGTGTTGTACAACACATTATTCCAGATTTTAATATTTCTATTATTGATGGGCAATTAGATTTAGAGATGAATACTGGGATGATTCCAGAGCTCAGAATTAACTCAGGATTCAAAGACTTATTGCAAGGGTATAAAGAAACCAAAGGAAAGCAAAGCAAGACACAGAAAGAGACTGTTTTTTTTGTTAAGCAGAAATTAGATTCTGCAAAATGGTTTATAGACGCCATTCGTCAGAGACACAGAACTTTAATGTATACCATGACCTCGATCATGAGTTTTCAAGAAGAGTTTTTCCTTACTGGCGATGAGAAATCATTAAGACCTATGATACTCAAAGATATAGCCGAAAAAGTTGATATGGACATCTCTACTGTTTCCAGAGTAGCAAATAGTAAGTATGTAAATACGCCATACGGCACCTATTTAGTCAAGTATTTTTTCTCTGAGTCTATGAAAAATGAACAAGGTGAAGAGGTTTCTACCAAAGAGATCAAAATGATTTTAGAGGAGGTTATAGGTGAAGAGAATAAAAGTAAACCTCTTACTGACGCTAAGTTAATGGAGATTCTTTTAGAAAAAGGCTATCCAATTGCTAGGAGAACTGTTGCCAAATATAGAGAGCAATTAAACATTCCAGTAGCTCGTTTGAGAAAAGAGATGTAGTTTATTAAATAGTTGTATATTTGTAATAAGTTAAATATATAAATTCCCTCGATATGAAAACTAAAAAAGTAAATTTAAACTCGGAAGAGTTACAAACCGCAGCTTCAAAATTGAAAGTTTTAGGCCACCCAATTAGAATTTCAATTATTCAATTGTTAGCCGAATCTCCTAAACTTTGTGTAACACAAATTTTTACAGCTTTAGATATTGAACAAGCTATTGCTTCTCATCATCTTAATACGTTGAAAAATAAAAGAATTCTCAACTCTGAAAGAGTAGGTAAGAACTCTTTTTATTCTGTTAGCAACAAGAGTCTAATTGATGTGGTAAATAATATTCAAGTTTGCTAGAATAAATTCAAGCATTTTTTATTTTTTAACTTAGAGGGTTTTGGCACATTTTTAGCTGTATGTGTTATAAAATCTTCCCTCCATGTTAAAAAATTTAAATATAGTATCTTTTTTTATTGTATTCAACTTATTTGCTCAGACCTCCCATGTACAATTGGTCTCGAGCACTTCAACGGGCTTTCATTTAGAATACACTTCTGGAGAAATTCAAGTTGATAGAGTATATGCAAACTCAGCAAACTATTCTCGTTTAACAGTCCTTGGTTTAACTAAACCATATGATATTGGTAATCCAGATTTACCCGTTTTATCTAAATTGATTGAAGTACCTCTTCACGGTGAAATAACTTTTGAAGTTTTTAATTCAAAACAGAAAATAGTTGATCTTGCAGCTGAGGGCTATGCCGATGCTATTCTGCCTTCGCAGCCTTCGTTGTTTAAAAGTCAGAAAAGTGCCGAAGTGCCTTTCGTATTTAACGAAGACACTTATTCCAAAAACAACTACTACGCTCAAAATTTAATTACCATAGAACGCCTTGGCGTTATGAGGGGTAAAGCTATTGCAAGAATTCAAATTGCACCCTTAGCATATAACCCTATAACCAACGAGATAAAGATTATAGAGTCTTTGGAGTTAAATGTAAATTTTGAAAACTCCATTTCTAGCCTTTCTAGTGCATACCGTACTCCAGATTTTGCGGCAAATTTTTCAAAATTGTTGAATAGTAATTCCAATTCAAGTCAAGAATTCTCTTCGAATACTACGCGGATGATTATTCTTTCTGACCCTCAGTTTGAGCAAGATTTACAGCCTTTTATTCGTTGGAAAAACCGAAAAGGCTTTGATGTAATTGAAGCATACAAGGGGCAAGAACAGGTTGGGAGTACTAAAGAAAGCATGAAAGCTTACATTCAATCTTTTTACGACAATGCTACAGTCGAAAACCCTGCACCAACCTATCTTCTTATTGTTGGAGATCATGAGCTAATTCCGAGTTTTGAGACTGGTAATCATGTGTCTGATATGTATTACTGCGAATTTACTGGAGACTATTTTCCAGAAATGATATTTGGGCGTTTTTCGGCTAATAACCAGAGTGAATTGAATATTCAAATTGACAAAACGCTTACCTATGAAAAATTTTTAATGCCAGACCCAAGGTATTTGGACGAAGTTCTCCTTGTTGCTGGTGTTGACCAGAATTTTGCTCCTACTCACGGAAATGGTCAAATTAATTATGGATCTGAAAACTACTTTAATGAAGCACACAATCTCATTCCACATGTTTATCTGTATCCTGAAACAGAATCCAGTGAAGTAGAAAATCAAATTATACAACATGTAAGCAAAGGATTGGGTTTTGCCAATTATACCGCTCATTGTGGTCCAAGTGGTTGGAGTGATCCTAGTTTTGAAGTGCCTGATGTGGTAGGTTTAGTTAACGAATCGCAGTATGGTTTGATGGTTGGAAATTGTTGTCAGTCAAACGTTTTTAATGGGGCTACTTGTTTTGGCGAAGCGCTATTAAGAAAACCCAATGCTGGTGCTGTTGGCTATATTGGTGGTACTGATAACACCCTTTGGGATGAAGATTTTTACTGGAGTGTTGGAAATGGTCCTATATCTGCAAATCCAACTTATGAAGAAACAGGTTTAGCAATTTACGATTGTAGTTTTCATGAAAATAACGAAGTAGCGACTAGCTGGGTAACTACTCAAGGTCAGTTATTGCAGTCGGGTAACATGGCTGTAACCGAATCAGCTAGTAGCCAGGTTGAGTATTATTGGGAAATCTACCATTTAATGGGAGATCCATCCGTACTTACTTATTATGGCGTGCCGTCCGAGCTTTCAATTTCTCATCCATCAGCCTTACCTATAGGAGTGACTTCACTAGCGGTCTCTGCAGAGCAATATACATACGTTGCTGTAAGTCAAAATGGGGTGCTACTAGACGCAAAGTACACGGACCAATCTGGTAGTGTAACTTTATCATTCGATCCATTGGCTTCTATGGATGTTCTAGAAGTTGTGGCCACAAAGCAAAATAAACAAGTTTATATAGGCGCTGTAAATATATTGAGCTCTGAAATGTCTTACGTAACATGCTCATCTATTTCATTAAGCAATGGCTCGGATCAAACGAATCAGTTTGAAGTAAATGAAACATTTGTTTTGAATATGAATCTCGAAAACTTCGGTTCTACAGTGGCTACAGGTTTAAATATTGAAGTAGCTTCATCAAACCCCAATGTTACGATTGCTTTCAATCCTATTTTTGTTGATTCCTTACTTGGGCAGTCAAATTTGTCTTTATCCGATTCAGTTACAATAGTATTAAACAATAATTTTTCAGATCAAGAAGTTGTTTTGTTAAGCTATACAATTACAGATTCTCAAGGTAACGCATGGACTAGTTATACGAGTGTGCTTGTAAATGCACCCAAATTAGATTTTAGTGGACACACCCTTTCAAACGCAGATGCGTTTATAAATTTCGGTGAAACAGTTGATGTCGTTTTTGCCATGGAAAATACTGGACATGCAATAAGTGCTGGTGGTTTTGTTTCTATATCCTCAGACTTAGGAGCGCTAACGATTCACTCCGATAGCGTAACGTTCACCATACTAGAAATAGATTCTACTATTCTAATAACAGTTCCAGTTACCTTAAACACCGATGCTCCTGAAGCAACAAGTTATACGATTTCTGTAGAAGCTTTGAATTTAGATGGTTTTACAGCAAATAGCCAAATCCTTTTAGAAACACCTTATTGTTCTGCAGAAAGTATAGATGTTGAGATTATTATTGAAACGGATTATGCTGCAAATGAAACTTCTTGGATTCTCTCAAATTCAACTGGTGCGATACTTGTAGAAGTTGAACCCAATGATCTAGATAATTTTCAAACGTATTCTGAATTAGTTTGTCTGAGTCGTGATCAACATTACACCTTCGAAATACAAGATGAATACGGAGATGGAATCCAGTGGGGTGGTTATACGATCTCTATATGTGATGAAACAATTGCCTCAGAAAACCAATTTGGAAATTCTGATATGGTTAATTTTATTTCCAATTGTGATCAATCCCTAGAAACAGGTTGTACAGATCCTGAGGCTTCTAATTTTAGCAGCGATGCCTTAATTGACGATGGTTCATGTCTATTGTCTGTAGGTTTAGAAGAATTAGTCAATTCAATACAAATCTATCCTAATCCAGCAAAAAGTACTATTGCTGTTAATTTAGGCTCCTTAAAAGCGGAATCAATTACCATTTGTCAGTTGGAAGGAAAGCAAGTATTTAGCGTTCCTGTGTTTGACTCTAAAACAAGTTTCAATATTTCGAGTCTCGAAGATGGGTTTTATTTAATTAGAATTAAATTACAGAATGGCCAAGTTGTTAGTAAGTCAATTGTAGTGATGTAACTCTTTATACCTGAGTAAAAAAAGCCGCAATTGCGGCTTTTTTTTTGCCTTTCATTAACGATAACTTAACACTGTTTTAAAAATCGATTAACACTATTTATACTTTTGGTATATATATTTGCGCAAACAAACAAACAAGTCAAAAATGAAAAAGTTACTCTTAGTATTCTTACTGTTTAATTTTACTTCCATAGCATTTGGTCAGGAGGTCGTAAATAATAGCTTTGGGAATGGTTTCTACAACGTAATTGCCGCAGACAGTTCTTACAGTATGAAGTTTGCTGCTCGAATGCAATCTCTTTACATTGCAGATTGGAGTGTTGATGAATCGAATGGCCTTCACAACGGTAATTCGCAATTTTTAATTAGAAGAGCTAGATTAAAGTTTGGCGGTTTTGTTCTAAATCCGAAAGTGAAGTACAAAATTGAACTCGGTTTGTCTAATAAAGATTTAGGAAAAGTTGATGCACGCAATAATGAGGCTCCTAAAATGATTTTAGATGCTGTTGTTAAATGGAATTTTTATAAAAATTTCACTTTATGGGTCGGTCAAACCAAATTACCAGGAAACAGAGAACGCGTTATCTCATCAGCAAACTTACAATTGGTAGATCGGTCTTTAGTTAATAAAAGATTTAATATTGATCGAGATATGGGGATGCAAATTCGTCATCACTTCACATTAGGTAGTAATTTTATTGTTCAAGAATCTCTTGCGATGTCTCAAGGTGAGGGTAGAAATGTTGTACAAGACAATCTTGGAGGTTACCAATGGACTGGTAGAGTAGAGGTTTTACCATTTGGTAAGTTTTCTGGCAAAGGCGACTATACAGGTGGTGCTTTGAAAAGAGAAAAAAATCCAAAACTTGCAGTCGGTGTAACTTACGATAGGAATAATTCTGTTAAGGACAGATCTAATCTTGGGAGTTATATGCTTATTGATGGGGGTGAAGAACAGAATGTTTACTATCAAACAAATATAAATACTGTTTTTATAGACGCTATGTTCAAGTACCAGAGCCTTTCTTTAATGGTTGAATATGCTTCTAGAGCCGCTGCAGATCCTATTGCAAAAAATTCTGACGGAACTAAGACTGGTGACGTAGTTCAGGTTGGGAGTGGTTTAAATATAATGACGGGATATATTTTAGATAATAATATAGAAATAACAGGTCGTTATACTTCAATTAAGCTAGACAAAAATATTACTGGCGAGGATTTAGAAACTCAATATACCTTGGGGCTTTCTAAATACTTTAAAGGTCATAAGCTAAAAATACAGTCTGATATTAGTTATTTAACTATTGACAATAATCCTACTGGTAACTTACTGTATCGCTTGCAGTTTGACGTCCATTTCTAGCTTAAATAATTTCTCATGACAAGCATAAAAACGGAATTCTAATCAATAGAATTCCGTTTTTATTTAGCTCTAATTCGAATAATAGATTTTATTCCTTCGAGTATTGCTTATTTGCTAGTCTATAGTAAACTGCATTAAAGCTCTTTAGTTGTTTAATTCTATAGAAGAATGTCTGTTTCAAGATTATCATGCTGAAGATTACGACATAAGTACAAATTTTATAAATTTGAGTTATCTAAAAACCTAATGAAGGCAGGGTTATTTAATTGAAACTATTTTTTTAGAGTTTTTTGTCTTTAAATAACTGAATGTATTGGGTTAACCTAAACTTAACATTAGGTTTATTTTAGTTTAACTGCATTGATGAGTTTATATTCTTTATTTGTAGTGTTAAATAAATAAAACTCAAAATTATGAACACATCTACAATCACAAGAATCGAAATTAGCAAATTTTTATACGCAACTATCTTAGTAGTTGTTTACGCTATTGCAGTTCTTGCCTAGCTAACTAGAAAGTAAATAATTCCCCGATATTTATGAAAAAGCTAATTAGAAGATTCAGCTTCCCTGTTTCTTTATGGATTCAAAAAGACGAACGGTCTTTTTTGACTTTTGTTATCGCAGCTTTCATGTTAGCGATGTTTGCGACTCCTTATCCTCAAATTGCCATGTGGGTAGGGTTTTTATTTGCAGCATACGCAGCTGTTGCAAACGATTCAATACAAACTTTAGGTACCTTTATAGCCTCTAACCAAGACAAAAAATGGTGGGTTCTTTGGCTTTTTATTGGCGGTATATTTTTGTTTACCGTTGGTTACAGTTGGTTTAACTATGGAGGAGACGTTTCTCATGGTCGCTTAATGGCCAAAGGATTTGAGGTAGCTCCAACAGAATTTCACTTTTTGCAAATTGCTGCCCCAATATTTCTTTTGATACTCACGCGTTTAAGAATGCCGGTATCCACAACTTTTATATTATTAACTTCATTTGCAACTGCTCCTGCTGCTATTGGTAAGGTGTTAGCCAAAAGTATGAGTGGTTATATTTTAGCATTCTTTTTAGGTGTAGTTGTGTTTCTTTCCATATCTAAACTTGCTAAAAAGTATTTTGTTGGCGAAGCTAAATTTGGTTGGTCCATAGCGCAATGGATAACCTCGGGAACGCTATGGTCAGTTTGGTTGATGCAAGACGCTGCAAATATTGCAGTATACTTACCGAGAGATATGTCTTTTGGAGTCTTTATGGGCTTTGCAATGGTTGTCTTTATAGGTTTAGGATTGCTGTTTTATTACAAAGGAGGTAGAATACAGAAAATTGTAACAGAAAAATCAGTTATAACAGATGTTCGTTTTGCTACAATAGTTGATTTTATTTACTGCATTATTCTATTCTATTTTAAATTATACAGCTCGGTGCCTATGAGTACCACATGGGTGTTTATTGGTTTGTTGGGTGGTAGAGAAGTCGCTATGGCCATCAGAAAAACAGGAGAGCACAGTTTGCTTCATTCTGTAAAGTTATTACTTAAAGATTTTTCTTTTGCTATGATTGGTTTATTCATCTCTATTGCAATTGCAATTGGTGTCAACGATCAACTCTCGTTGGCCTCTATGATGGAAACTATTCCTTCAGAATTTGCATCAGGAATTGCGAAGTTTTTCTCCAAAATAGGCCTGTAATTTTTTACAAGAAAAAAACCTCGTTAATTCGAGGTTTTTTTTTGCTCTTAGAATACTATATATTTACAAAAATTAGATTCTATGCAAAGTAACAATCGTGTTTTACTCGTCGATGATGAGGAAGATATTCTAGAGTTTTTAAGTTACAACCTTAAAAAGGAAGGATTTGAAGTGTTTACTTGTACCAATGGTGAAATGGCTTTAGATGCCATTAAAGTATTTAAGCCCAATCTTATTGTGTTAGATGTAATGATGCCAGGTATGGATGGTATTGAAACGTGTGAAAACATAAGAGCCAATTCTGAGAACGATCATATTATTATAACCTTTTTAACTGCACGAGCCGAGGATTACTCTCAAGTAGCAGGCCTCAATGCTGGTGCAGATGATTATATTAACAAGCCCATAAAACCAAAAGTTTTGGTGAGTAGGGTTAAAGCACTTTTAAGAAGAAAAGGCTCATCAGAATCTGCTGCTGTTTTTAAAGATACTATTACAATAGCCGATTTAACGATCAATAGAGAGCAGTATTTAGTTACTCTAGAAGATGAGCCGCTAACCCTACCACGTAAAGAATTTGAAATACTTTATTTACTAGCATCTAAACCCGGTAAAGTATTTAATAGAGAAGAAATTTTTGATAAAATATGGGGTAATAACGTTGTAGTTGGAGGAAGAACTATTGATGTTCATGTTCGTAAATTGAGAGAAAAATTAGGTCGGAATTACATTGAAACCGTAAAAGGTGTCGGCTATAAGTTTAAATTAAATGAATAAATCAAAAAGGCTTTATTTTAAATTTAAAAAGCAAGTAGATCAATCCTGGTTGGTTTCTCTAGTTTCTTCTATTTTATTGATTCTTGTAATGATTTTTCACATCATTATTTTTGACTTTTCATTAACATTCACCAATTCTGTTATACTCGTCAGTTCTGTAGCTCTATCAAGTTTTATTATTGTGAGGTGGTTGGTAGATCATTTTATTTACAATAAAATAAAACTAATCTATAAGAACATACAAGATTCCAAATCTAGGCCAGGGGAACTTAAAGATGTTGATTTGGCTCAAGCGAGTAAAGATGTTGCAGAGTGGAATATTAAGCGCGAAAATGAGATTCAAAAATTAATGATTCGCGAAAGTTATAGAAGGCAGTTTGTTGGAAATGTAGCGCACGAACTCAAAACGCCTATTTTTAATATCCAAGGTTATATAGACACACTCTTAGATGGCGCTATAGACGATAAACTAATCAATCGTAAATTTTTAGAGCGTGCCAGCAAAAGTGTTTCGAGAATGATACACATTACGGAAGATTTAGACGAAATAACCAAGTTAGAAGCAGGAACTCTAGAGATTGAAGAAACACCTGTAGATATTATTGAAGTTATATCTGAAGTTGTTGAACAACTCGAAATGAAGGCAAAAAAACGTAATGTTACTTTGGAGGTCAAACACCAACAACAATTAGGGCGTTTTTTAGTTCAGGTTGACATAGAGAAAATAAAACAAGTATTGATTAACCTGATCGTAAATGCAATCAAATACGGGAGAGAAGGCGGTGAAGTTCTTGTAAGAACTTATGAAATGGGAGAACAGGTACTTGTTGAAGTTGCTGATGATGGAAATGGAATTTCATCGCAGCATTTAAATAAAATATTTGAGCGTTTTTACCGCGTAGATAAATCTCGAGACAGAGATAAAGGTGGGTCAGGATTAGGCTTGTCAATTGTTAAGCACATTATAGAAGCGCACAATCAAACCATCAATATTAGAAGTACCGAAGGTGAGGGTTGTACTTTTTCTTTCACATTAAAAAAAGCATAGCGCAAACTACTTACTCAGCTGTCCTCCCAAATAGTTGCTTTTTGGGTATTCAAAATCAATTACTTTCAATAAGCTCTTTAAGTAAGTCGTAATTTAGTTGCGATTGTTTTTGTAAACTTCCTTTTAAAAGGTAAAGCATAGAACGGTAAAAGAGCGTTGAACCTTCAATACTTGTGTAAACCTTAACGATTGATTTTTGTGTATCACCTTCAAAATAAACGGCTACTTTCCCCGTAAATATTTCTGTCTCCATAGCAACAATAAACTTCTCATTTTCTTTTACTTCTCTCAATACTTCCACCATACTCATACGTTCGCCATCTTGCTCAAACGTTATTAAAAATCTAGATCCTGGGACAAGTGGAGCTCCACTCAATACCTCAACATCTATAAAGCCTGGGAGCCATTCGGCATTTAAAGAATCGTTTGTAAAGGTTTTGTAGGACTGTTCTACAGAAGCAGCTACTTCTATTGTATTTTCGTATTGAAAACTGGTGTGAAAAAATCCTAAACTCATAAAGGTTAGCGTCACACCAATCAGTCCAACAAGCGTAAATTTTACAAAGCGCATATTTTTTTTTAGTTGTTTCTTCAAATATAGAAAAAGGAATCCTTATTGAATTCGTATTTTTGTAGTGCAAAAAATAAAACTGTGGGAAAGAATAAACTTAGGAAGTTCGCTGAAAATGAAACCTTTAAAAATATGGTGCAAGCACCACGAACCGATTTGTTGGAAAATGGATTGCATTTAAAAGGTAAATGGCATAAAGAGTTCTTTAAAAACGACCGTCCAATAGTGCTAGAGTTGGGTTGTGGTAAAGGAGAATATACGGTAGGTTTAGGAAAGCAATTTCCGGAGAAAAACTTTATTGGTATCGATATTAAAGGCGCTAGAATGTGGCGAGGTGCGCGAACGGCTACAGAAAATAAGATGACCAATATTGGTTTCTTGAGAACACATATTGAATTAATACATAATTGTTTTGCCAAAGGCGAGGTTAGTGAGATTTGGATCACTTTCCCAGATCCTCAAATAAAATACCGACGTCGTAAAAAACGTTTAACAGCTCCAGATATGTTAGAAATGTATAGGTGTATTTTAGCTGATGATGCGGTGATTCATCTTAAAACAGACTCGCAATTTCTGTATGGTTACACTCTAGGAATAGTAGAAGGCTTTGGGCATACTGTATTAGATTCTAGCTATGACATAGACAGACAAAAAGCAAGCAATCAATTATTGAAAATTAAAACAAACTACGAAGGTATTTTTCGAGCTAAGGGAATGACCATTACCTATTTAAAATTCCAGTTAAGTAAAAATGGCTAAACTCTCTGATACGCTCTCCTTTTACGAACGATGCTATCAGGTAGTTCGGTTGGTGCCTTATGGTAAGGTTACTACGTATGGTGCTATTGCTAACTATTTAGGAATCGCAAAATCAGCTAGATTGGTTGGTTGGGCAATGAATAATAGCCATGGCACTGATGTTCCAGCTCATAGAGTTGTTAATAGAGTAGGTTTGTTAACTGGCAAACATCACTTTCAAGGCCGTAATTTGATGAAAGAATTATTGGCAAGTGAAGGCCATATATTTGAGGGGGATCAAATACTAAATTTTAAGGATGTATTTTGGGTTCCAACAGAGGCATAAGTCTCTCATTTTTGTACCTTTGTTACGCAAAACAAAATCATGGTTATAAAGAAAAATCAAATAGAGGAAGCACTAAACAGTGTGTTTGTAAAAGGAGACACTCGTTCTATCGTATCTAGTGGTTTAGTAAATAATATTCTAGTTTTTGGAGATGAAGTTAACGTAGATTTAACCATTCATAACCCAACACTACACGCAAAAAAGCAGGTAGAGGTAGATATTTTAAAAGCCATTCACGCTCAGGTATATCCAAAAGCTAAAATTGTTGTTAAAATTACGGTAGAGGCCAAACAAGAGGAAAACCCTAATTTGATAAGAGGTAAAAAATTAGAAGGTGTTAAGAATATAATTGCAGTGGCATCCGGTAAAGGTGGTGTTGGTAAATCAACTGTAACTTCAAATTTAGCAGTAGCGCTCCATAAACAAGGGTACAAGGTTGGTATCGTAGATGCTGACATTTACGGTCCTTCTCAACATCTTATGTTCGATGTTGAAAAGTCCAGACCCGAAGCTAGTAATGTAAACGGAAAACCGGTAATGATTCCTGTCGAAAGTTACGGTGTAAAGTTACTTTCTATCGGGTTTTTTGCGTCAGGCTCTCAGGCTGTCGTATGGAGAGGTCCTATGGCTACAAAAGCATTGAATCAACTCATAAAAGATGCCTATTGGGGAGAATTAGATTATTTGTTAATTGACTTACCTCCAGGTACAGGAGACATCCATTTATCTTTAGTGCAAGCCGTACCGGTAACTGGAGCTGTTATTGTAAGTACGCCTCAGAACATTGCTTTAGCAGATGCTAAAAAAGGCGTTGGTATGTTTCAAATGGACACCATCCAAGTACCCGTTTTAGGTTTGGTAGAAAACATGGCTTATTTTACTCCTGAAGAGCTTCCAGAAAATAAATACTATATCTTTGGGAAAGATGGCGCTAAAAACCTTGCAGATGATTTAAATTTGCCGCTATTGGCTGAGATTCCTTTGGTACAAGGTATACGAGAAGCTGCAGATATTGGGCATCCAATTGCACTTCAAGAAAACACTCCATCTTCTGTTGCCTTTAGTGAATTAGCAAAAAACTTAGTAGCGCAAGTAGCATTAAGAAATGAAACTATTGACCCTACAACAAAGGTAGAGATCACAAATATGGATGGTTGTTCCTCCTAACCAATAAAACGTATTAAAGATGGCGTCAGAACTAATTAGTAAAATTGAATTGGCTTTAGCAGAAATCCGACCCTATTTAGAGTCAGACGGAGGCGATATATCCTTGGTTGAGATTACCCCTGAGATGATAGTTAGAGTTAAACTTCACGGCGCATGTCAAAGTTGTAATGTGAATCAGATGACGTTAAAATCTGGCGTAGAGCAAACCATAAAAAAGTATGCTCCCGAAATTAAAGAGGTAGAAAATATAGACGATTAAATTCAAATCAATGACCCAAGTTCAGCATCAACTTGAAAAGGTAACAATTCTTTTCGCTGGCGATTCTGGTGATGGAATACAATTAACCGGAACTCAATTTACAACCAATACCGCATTATTTGGAAATGACCTTAGTACATTTCCAGATTTTCCTGCAGAAATACGTGCTCCTTTAGGTACCGTAGCTGGAGTTTCTGGTTTTCAGATTAACTTTGGTGCTGTAGATGTATACACCCCAGGCGACCTTTGTGACGTTCTAGTGGTTATGAATGTTGCTGCTTTAAAAAAGAACTTAACCAGGCTTAAGGAGCGAGGAACAATAATTGTAAATACTGCGGGTTTTGATAAAAGAAACTTGCGTTTAGCTGGAGTTGAAGAAGGGCAAAACCCGCTTTTAAACAATAGTTTAGAAGGTTATAAAGTTCATGAGTTTGACATTACTAAGCTGACACGCGAGAGCCTTAAAGATTCGTCCTTAGGAACAAAAGATCGTGATCGGTGTAAAAACATGTTCGTTTTAGGCTTTGTTTATTGGATGTACAATCGAAAAATTGACTCATCGATTTCGTTCTTAAAGACAAAGTTTTCCTCAAAACCTGAAGTATTAAATGCTAATATAGCGGTACTTAAAGCAGGTTACCATTTTGCAGATACCTGCGAAACATTTTCAAACCGTTTTGAGGTTAAGCCTACTAAAATGCCTTCAGGTTCTTATCGAAACATAATAGGAAATCAAGCGACAGCACTGGGGCTCATTGCTGCAGCACATAAGTCTAAATTGGATTTATTCTACAGTGGTTATCCGATAACCCCAGCATCTGATATTCTTCATGAATTAGCAAAACATAAAAATTTCGGTGTTAAAACCTTCCAAGCTGAAGATGAAATTGCAGCTATTTGCTCTGCAATTGGAGCTTCATTTGGTGGAGACCTTCCCGTTACGGCATCTTCTGGTCCAGGTATTGCTCTTAAGGGCGAGGCTCTTGGTTTGGCCATGATGTTGGAACTTCCTTTAGTTATCGTGAATGTTCAAAGAGGAGGCCCTTCAACAGGTTTACCAACCAAAACAGAGCAAGCAGACCTTCTTCAAGCTGTTTATGGTAGAAACGGAGAAGCCCCTATCCCGGTTATTGCTGCTTCTTCTCCATCTGATTGCTTTACTATGGCATACGAAGCTTGTCGTATCGCTATAGAGCACATGACTCCGGTTTTTTTACTTAGTGATGGTTATATTGCAAATGGAGCCGAGCCATGGAGGTATCCAACATCAGACACTTTAAAGCCAATTAATGTAACTTTTGCAAAAGAGCGATTGGATACAGCATCTGCTTATCTACCCTACAAAAGAGATGAAAAACTTGTTAGAGAATGGGCGCTACCTGGCACAAAAGGTGTTGAGCATAGATTAGGAGGTTTGGAAAAAGACAAAGAAACTGGAAACGTATCATATGATCCCGACAACCATCAATTTATGGTTAAAGTGAGAGCGGAAAAAATTGCAAAAATTGCGGATTACATTCCAGAGCAACATTTTGATACTGGATCAGTTCATTCTAAAATGTTAATTTTAGGCTGGGGCTCCACTTATGGATCTATTAAAACAGTAGTTAGAGATTTAGCTACTGAAGGAATAGATGTGGCTCACGCCCACCTTAAATACATTCAGCCTATGCCTAAAAATTTAGGTGATTTATTGGCTGGTTTTGATAAAATTTTAATTCCAGAAATCAATAATGGGCAGTTAATTACGCTTATTAGAGATCAGTATTTAGTGGATGCACAGCCGTTAAATAAAATTAAAGGCGTGCCTTTTGAGTCCAGAGAAATAAAAGAAGCAATCTTAAACATGTTGAAGCAATAACTATGGCTGAAGCAAAACACATTCAAGAAGAAGGTCAGAAATTAAAGGCTAAAAATTTCGAAAGTGATCAAGACATTCGATGGTGCCCTGGCTGTGGTGATTACTCCATATTAAAGCAGGTTCAGGGAATAATGCCTGAGTTAGGCATTCCAAAAGAAGATATTGTCTTTATCTCAGGAATTGGTTGTTCTTCCCGCTTTCCTTATTACATGAATACTTTTGGTATGCATTCAATTCACGGAAGGGCTACCGCTGTTGCAAGTGGCCTTAAAGCTTCTCGACCAGATTTGAGCGTTTGGTTGGTTACTGGAGATGGCGATGCGCTGTCTATTGGAGGAAATCACCTGATTCATCTTCTAAGAAGAAACTTTAATTTAAATATTCTCTTATTTAACAATCAAATATACGGCCTCACTAAAGGACAATATTCCCCTACGTCTGAATTGGGTAAAAAAACCAAGTCTACACCAATGGGATCCATTGACCACCCATTTAATCCTTTGGCTTTATGTATGGGCGCAGAGGCTACATTTATAGCTAGAGGAATCGATAGAGAGCCAAAACACATGCGTACCATCTTAATGCGTGCAGAGCAGCACAAAGGAACGTCATTGGTTGAGATTTATCAAAATTGTAATATTTTTAATGACGGAGCTTTTGGTGGTTTTACCGATAAGCAAATGAAAAAAGAGAACAGTCTATATTTGGAACACGGTAAACCCCTTGTTTTTGGTGTTAAAGAGGATAAAGGAATTGTTCTAGACGGATTTAACCCTCGTATTGTAGATTTAACCTCTGGAGAATATACACCAGAAGATTTATGGGTACATGACGAGAAGTGTAGAAATAAAGCAAATATTTTAACCCGATTCTTTGACGATCCTTCACTATCAGAATCTCTACCAAGACCTTTTGGAATATTTTACCAAGAAGATCGTTTTCAGTATGAAGAAGCTCTATACGAGCAACTTAATTTCATGAAAGAGCAAAAAGGAACCCCTGATTTAGATAAATTACTAGCAGGTTCAAACTCTTGGGAAGTTAAGTAAGCTCCAAAAGGAGTTTTTAGTAATTAATTTTTTGATAAGTTTCGAGCTACTTTCTAACCTTTTAGATTTCTTGGTATGCTGCAAACTGGGATTGCCTTCATTTTGTGAAGATTTGCTTTGTGTAGTCTTGAAAAAATATCGAAAACGACTTGCTTTCTCCCCTCAAAACTATTAGTAGTAGAAACTTGATAAGCCATCATTGCCCATTCAAGTTCTTTATAAGTTGCGCCTAACTGCTCTTCGTCATTTCGGCCATCTGCCCATAAGCCATCTGTAGGTGCTGCTTCTTGGATCGAATTTGCAATTCCTAAATACGCTGCAACTTTATAAACTTCCGTTTTCATCAAATCGGCAATAGGGCTTATATCTACTCCACCATCGCCATGTTTTGTGAAAAATCCTACTCCAAAATCTTCTACCTTATTTCCAGTACCCGCAACGAGCATCCCTTTAGCACCTGCGTAAGTATAAAGCGTCGTCATTCGAAGTCTAGCTCTAGTGTTAGCCATGGTTAAATCTCCTTTAATATCTTCAGGTACTTGTGCGGCAAGCGTGTCAAATGTACTGGTCAGGTTGATCTCGCATATACTAACGTTATCAAACTTAGCTTTCAGCCATTCAACGTGTTCTTTTGAACGATCAAACTCTATTTGATGTTGGTGAATTGGCATTAATACGCAAAGTACTTTTTTATTTGTTAAAGCACAGAGCGTAGAGGTTACTGCAGAATCAATCCCTCCAGAAATACCTACTACAAAACCATTTGTATTTGATTTTTCACTGTATTCTTGCAACCACTTAGTTATATGTACTACACTTTCTTCTATCTTCATTTTTTTTTAAATAACCTTTGCAAATTTAATAAAAACTTTTTCTACGAATAGTTCCTTTTAACTTAATACTGTATTGTATCGTTTATTATTTTTGCATTTCACATTATTCTTAATTATGCGGAGTAACCTATTAATTTTAACCCTTTCAGTATTTTTATTCTCTTGTAATACAAGAGACGTTCCAAATGTAGCTTCCGGTATTTCTAAAATCGAAATCGGCCATTTTGATCATTCCTTTTACACTATGGACAGCGCTAACTTGGCAATTGAACTTCAGTCTCTAGAAAAAGTATATCCAAAATTTTTTGAATCGAGTCAAAATTATACTGAATTAATTAGTAGGTATAATGATTATAAAATAAAAGAATTGTTTCTTTCAGTAGACTCTGTGTTTGATGATACCCTAGCTTTAAATATAGAAATTAAGGAAAGTTTCAACTATTTTTATCACTATTTTCCATTACACGATAGCCTGATGATTTATTCTTGGGTGTCTAATTTTGAGTCATTAGATCCCGTAACAGTATCTAACGGATCCTTACTAGTCTCTCTTGACTTGTATTTAGGCGTCAATTCCCGTTTTTATAATACAGCCCCTCTTTATATCAAAGAGCGCTTTGATAAGCGATTTTTAGTTTCAGACATTATGCATGCTTATTTTCGATCAAAAATTCCTTTTTTTAACGACAATACATTACTTTCTTCTATGCTTTACTATGGTAAAATTCACTATTTATCGTCTCTTATGATTCCTGATCAGCATCAGGAGATTGTGATGAAGTATACTGAAGAAAAAATGAATTGGTGCTTTGAAAATGAAGGTAATATTTGGGCTTATTTTGTAGAAAATAAATTATTGTTTTCAAGTACTCATCAAAACAAACAACGCTTTATAGAAGATGCTCCTTTTTCTAAATTTCATACCAACTTCGATGCAAAGACTCCAGGAAGTATTGGCCAGTGGGTCGGTTATAGAATGGTAGCCTCTTATATGAATTTGCATCCAGAAAAGAGCTTAACAGATTTAATTAATGAGCTCGATTCTCAAATGATATTGAGAGAATCGGCTTACAAACCAAAAAGATAGTTATGAAAGAGTCGGAAATAAAAATAAAAATATCATTGGATGCTAATAAAGTTCCTGAGCAAATTTATTGGACAGCTGAAGATGCTGGAGAAGTAAATCAGAAATCTGAAGCGATACTAATGTCGCTTTGGGATGCTGAAAAGCAAAATTCTTTACGCATTGATTTATGGACTAAAGAAATGAAGGTAGATGAAATGAAAACGTTCTTTCATCAGACTTTAACAGCTATGACAGATACTTTCGAGCGAGCTACAGGTGACGAAAAAATGGCTGAAGATATGCGACGTTTTTGCCAATATTTTGCTGAGGAGTTAAAACTTGTTAAGGACGTAAAGAAGAGTTGATTGCAACTTTAGGATTGATTTTGATGCTTCTTTACTTTAGAATTGTAAGGCCTTATGATAGGTGTTTTACAGTTTTTCTTTAACAGATTCGTTTGTTGTATCAATGAATTTTAAAATCTCCATTTTCCCCAATTTGCTTTCAGCCGAACTCATAAAAGACTGCGGAAGCTCCTCCCAGGTTTCGAGCATTTTTGTTTTGTACTTGCTCAAATTTTTATTCAGTTGAGAGCTTGATAGTTTGTCCATTTTTGTAAAAACGATAACGAAAGGAATTCCTTTTTGACCAAGCCATTCCATAAAGGATAGGTCAATCTTTTGAGGTTCATGTCGAGAGTCTACTAAAACAAATGTGCAAATTAGGTTTTCTCTTTTTTCTAAGTAATCGTAAATGAATTTGGCAAATATAGATCGGTCTTTCTTGGAAACTTTTGCATAACCATAGCCAGGAAGGTCTACTAAAAACCAATGATCATTAATCTTAAAATGATTGATTAATTGAGTTTTTCCTGGTTTCCCAGAAGTTTTGGCTAAAGATTTTCGAGAGGTAAGCATGTTTATCAATGACGACTTTCCTACATTCGATCTCCCTATAAATGCATATTCAGGTATGCGTTCCTTTGGACATTTTTCTATATCGGTATTACTGATTACAAATTCAGCACTGTTGATTTTCATTTTATTGATGGTTATTTAACCACTTAATACAAGTATTTGCAAAATCTACAGGGTGCTCCATCATAGGAGCATGCCCACATTTTTCAAACCAAAACAATTTGGAATTTGGAAGTAATCGATCAAACTCTAAGGCTACTTCTGGAGGGGTAACTCCATCATCTTTACCCCAAAGTATGCAAACTGGTAGTTCCATTGAGGGTAGATCTTTAGCCATATTATGACGAATAGCAGATTTAGCGATGGCTAAAATTCGTATAATTCGTTCTCTAGAATTTACAGATTCAAAAACTTCATCTACCAATTCTTTTGTTGCAATGGCAGGATCGTAAAACACATCTTGTGTTTTCTGCTTAATATAGTTGTAATCTTCTCTCCTTGGAAAGGAGTCACCCATTGCTTTCTCATACAAACCTGATGATCCAGTTAGCATTAAGTTTTTTACCAGTCCTGGGTTGTTTTTAGTGTAAATTAAGCCTACGTGTCCGCCCAAAGAATTTCCTAGTAGAGTTACATCTTTAAGACCGAGGTCGGCTATAAATTTCTCCAAAAATTTAGAAATACCTTTTGCACTTGTTTTTAGTAGTGGTAAGGTGTATATCGGTAAAGAAGGGATTACGACTCTGTATCCAGCTTTAGCTATAATTCTTGAGGTTTGTTCGAAATTACTTAATGCGCCCATTAGGCCGTGTAAGAATACTACTACTGGTCCATCGCCAATGGTAACGTATTCATAGGTGCCATCTTTTATTATTTCGTACTTCATAGTTAGAATTTTACTCAGCAAAAATACTGAATAATTACTTAAGTTGAGTCAGATGTTTCACTGACCTTTTTTTAAAATTTACAAAATGCATTTTACTCATTTAATTCGTGTGTTTTTCAGCCTTATTTGCTTGATTATTAAGAAAGTTATTAACAAAGTGGTAAAATGTGGAAAAAAGTGGTATATATTTGTGTTCATCCAAAATACAGGTGTTAAAGTGAAGAATTTAATCGGAATGTACGAATGTAATGCAGATGCCAAAGGGCGTTTAATGCTTCCTTCTGGGCTTAAAAAGCAGCTGTCTGCTGAGCTTCAGCAAGGCTTTGTTGTAAAGCGTTCTGTTTTTAATACGTGTTTAGAATTACATCCAATGTCTGGGTGGAATTCTATAATGGCCGAAGTAAATACACTAAATAGATTTGTCAAAAAGAACAATGACTTTATCAGAATGTTTACCTCTGGAGTACGAATGGTAGAACCCGATAGTACTTCAAGAATTCAAATACCTAAGGATTTAATCAACTTTGCTGGAATAGGGAAGAAAGTTGTTTTAGCATCAGTTGGAAGTATTGTAGAGATTTGGGATAAGGAACAATATGAGCGTACCGTAAATGACTCGTCAGTAGATTTTGGTGTTTTGGCAGAGCAAGTAATGGGGGGAAATGATAAATCTGTTAACAATGAGTAAGTACCACGATCCAGTTTTATTAGCAGAGTGTATTGAGGGTTTAAATATAAATCCTAACGGAACTTATGTTGATGTGACATTTGGGGGTGGAGGTCATTCACGTTCGATTGTTTCAAAAATCACCAATGGTCATTTATACGCTTTTGATCAAGACCAGGATGCTTTGGACAACACCTTAGATGATGATAAATTTACGTTAATAAATGCAAATTTCAGGTACTTAAAGAGTTCACTTAGAATGTATGGGGTGAAAAAAATTGATGGGCTTTTGGCTGATCTAGGTGTTTCTTCTCATCAATTTGATATTCCAGATCGAGGTTTTTCTACCCGATTTGAAGCAGATCTTGACATGCGAATGGATCAAAGTGCTAATTTGAATGCTTTTAAAGTTCTTAATGAATATACGCAAGAAGAATTAAGAACCATTTTAAAATTTTATGGTGAGTTAAAGCGTCCCGGAACTGTAGCAAGAATCATTTGTGAGGGCAGATTAGATTCTCCTATTTCTACCGTTAGTGAGTTAAAGCAATTATTGAAACCGCTAACCCCTAGCATGTTAGAAAATAAATTTTTTGCTCAAGTTTTTCAAGCCATACGTATTGAAGTCAATGATGAGTTAAATGTTTTAAAGGAAATGCTCACTCAAGCTAATGATATTCTCGCTCCAGGAGGTAGATTGGTTGTTATATCCTACCACTCCTTAGAAGATCGATTGGTGAAAAACCTGATCCAAAAAGGCAACTTTGAAGGTAATTTAGAACAAGATTTTTATGGAAATAAACTGTTAAGTTTTAAGAAAATTTCTAGAAAGCCAATACTACCTTCGGTGGAAGAAGTTAAAAAGAATAACCGCGCAAGAAGTGCAAAATTAAGAGTGTCAGAAAAATTATAAGTCATTATGAAATCAAAGTGGAATGAACTGTTTTATTTACTTGGGAGCAGAGTTAAAGACCTCTACGTTAGTAAGGTTGCTCCTTATAAATTGATTGACAGTTCTTGGCGTATGATTCTCTTTATCTCCTCATTGGCTATTCTGGTTATTTACAGTTCTCATCAAGTAGATCGTAAGGTTTTTCAGATGAGTAAACTAAATGAGCAATTAAAAGATTTGAGGTCAAAACACATCGATATGAGAACACAATTAATGTCCTTAAGTAAACCGACAAAAGTTGCCCAAGATGTTAAATCTATTGGTCTTTTAAAGTCTCGAGTGGCTCCGTTTGTACTAAATGTTCAAGAGTAGATATGATAGATAAAAAAGCCATATTCTTACGAGTTTTGCTAATTAGTTCGCTAATTACACTTTCTGCTATGGCTATATTTATTCATTTACTTGGGGTTCAATCCGAAATGACCGAACATTTAGGTCAAAATGACCCAGTATTAGCCTTAAAAGAAATCCCATCTCCTCGAGGAAATATTTACGATTTAAAAGGAAATTTATTAGCGACTTCAATGCCTGTGTATACCATTGCAATAGACGCTACTCAGCCCTCAGATACACTTTTCAATAACAACTATAAAAAACTAGCTAAAGGTTTAGCAGCTATATTTAAGGATGAAAGTAAGGAGGAGCTCGAGAAAAAAATCTACCAATCTAGACTTGCTAAAAAACAATACTTTAAACTTAAATCTGGTGTTAGATATTCAGAATTACAAGAGGTTAAAAAGTTGCCTATTTTAAACAAAGGTAGATTCAAAGGTGGTTTTGTATATACACAGCAAACAAGTAGAACTAAGCCCTTTAAATATTTATGCGGCAGAACCATTGGTTATATAAATGGTACCTATGGTGTAGGAATAGAAAAATCTTTTGACAAATATTTAAAAGGTGAAAATGGACTGCAAATGATGCAGAAAATTAACGGTGGGGTATGGAAGCCTCTTAGCAATTCTGAGGATGTTGAGCCAGAATCCGGTGCTGATATATATGCTACTATAGATATTCGCATACAAGATATAGCCCAATCTGCACTCCTAAGTAGCCTTGAAAAATACGAAGCTGAGAGTGGCTCAGTTATTTTAATGGATGTTAAAACCGGAGCAATTCGAGCCATGTCAAGTTTACAAAGGACTGCTGAAGAAAAGTATGCAGAGAATTTCAATTTTGCTTTTGGTGCGGCATACGAGCCGGGTTCTACCTTTAAGTTAGCCTCTCTATTGGTGGCTTTAGAAGATGGAAAGATCGATACATCTAGTATAGTTGACACCAAAAATGGTGTGTTTGAATTTTACGATCGAAAAATGAGAGATTCAAATGCACATCGAGGTGGGCATGGTAAAATCTCCATTGCAAGAGCTTTTGAAGTCTCTTCAAATATTGGAATTGCTCGAACTATTGTTGATCTGTATGAAGATAAACCACAAGAGTTTATAGATCGATTAGCTCGTTTGGGTGTAAGTAATAAATTAGATTTTGAGCTTTTAGGTGAGGCAGAGCCTTGGATAAAAAACAGCAATGATTCTACCTGGTCTGGTGTTTCTTTACCTTGGATTTCTTATGGTTACGAGTTAAAGATGAGTGCACTACAAATTCTAGCTCTTTACAATGCCGTCGCAAATGATGGTGAGCTGGTTAAACCCTATCTAGTAGATCGGATACAGCGTGGAGAGCAAATTGTAACCTCAAAAAAAGTTGAAGTTCTAAAGCCTAGTATTTGCTCGCAAAACACCATCTCCATTCTTAAAGATTTATTAGTTGGTGTTGTTAAAAATGGTACAGCTAAAAATATCTACTCAAAAATGTATTCCTGCGCGGGTAAAACAGGAACTGCTCTAATTGCAAGTGACGGCTCCTATAGTTCCGATTATAGAGGCTCTTTTGCAGGGTATTTTCCTGCAGATAACCCAAAGTACTCATGTATTGTTGTGGTCACAAAACCAAAAAAAGAGCTCGGCTTTTATGGTAATATTGTTGCGGCTCCTGTTTTTAAAGAAATTAGAAATTCTTTGTATGCAGAAGAACCTGTTTCAGTTCCACTAAATCAAAGCGCTATGGCAACGAGCGATAAAGGACTTTCGTTTGACCTGAACCAAATTTATAAAGAACTGAAGCACCCGCTCTATCAATCCTCAGCAAACAACTTGTGGTTAAACGCATCTAATACTGGTTTTAACCCTCTTAGTATCAAAGATGGTGTTATGCCTGACCTTCTAGGGATGTCTTCTATGGATGCTGTTTATCTTTTGGAAAACTTGGGCTTATCTGTAGCTGTTTTTGGAAAGGGAAAAGTAGCGCATCAATCCTTAAAGACGGGTCAACTTTATAAGGATAATCAAAAAGTAACACTTAGTTTATTGTAATGAAACTGCTCAAAGACATACTGTACAAAGTAGATTTAGAACGCATTGAGGGAAGCACCAATTTTGCGATTCCACATATTTGTTTTGATTCGAGAGAAGTGCAAAAAGACAGTCTTTTTATTGCTGTTAATGGAACCCTTTCTGATGGACATTCTTTTATAGATTCCGCAATTAGTAAAGGGGCTATTGGCGTAGTTTGTGAAAATTTACCACAAACCATAAACCCTAAAGTGGTTTATATAAAGGTCAAAAATTCGGCTCAATCCTTAGGAATTATTGCGTCAAATTTTTACGATAATCCATCAGAAAAACTAAAATTAGTTGGTGTAACTGGCACAAATGGTAAAACGACCGTTGCAACACTTTCACACAATTTATTTCAGGCAATGGGTTACAAAGCGGGCTTGTTGTCAACTGTTGTATACAAAATTGGTTCTTCCTCATTTAACGCAACTCATACTACTCCCGATGCTATTCGTTTAAATCAACTGATGCAAGAAATGGTAACAGCAGGTTGCAAGTATTGCTTTATGGAGGTCAGTTCTCATGCCATAGCTCAAGGCAGAATATCGGGTTTAGAGTTCGATATTGCATTGTTTACTAATATCAGTAGAGATCATTTAGATTACCATAAATCTTTTGATGATTACATTCGAGCAAAAAAGAAGTTTTTTGATCAACTTTCTTCACATGCAATTGCCATCGTAAACAAAGATGACAAACATGGAGCTACCATGTTGCACCATTCCAATGCAACAAAAAAAACTTTTGCTTTTCGGTCTGTAGCCGATTATAAATGTAAAATAATAGAGAGTCAATTTAGTGGGTTACACCTAAATATTAATGGTCTTGAGGTACACACAAAATTAATTGGTCACTTTAATGCGGCTAACATACTTTTAACATACGCTGCTGCTGTAGAACTAGGTGAAGATGCTTTACAAACGCTAACCGTTTTATCTGCATTAAACCCTGTTGATGGAAGATTTCAGCATTTTAAAACCGAGTCAGGTGTTACCGCAATAGTAGACTATGCTCATACTCCAGATGCTTTAGAAAATGTTTTAAAAACAATAGATATTATTCGAAGTGGAACCGAAAAGGTGATTTGTGTTGTTGGGTGTGGTGGCGACAGAGATAAAGGAAAACGACCTCTTATGGCTGCTATTGCGTGCAGTTTGGCAGATCAAGTTATTTTAACATCCGATAATCCTAGAAGTGAAAACCCAAAGTCCATAATAGAAGATATGAAGTTGGGTTTATCGCCTATTCAATTAAAAAAAATAATTAGTCTTGAGTCTCGAAGGGAAGCCATAAACTTAGGGTTGAGACTGTGTGGTTCTGGTGATATTATATTGGTTGCAGGAAAAGGTCACGAAAAATACCAAGAAATTAATGGAGAGCGAATCTCTTTTGATGATATGGCTGAATTAAAAGCACATTTTAAAGACTAAACATATGCTCTACTATTTATTTAATTACTTGCACGAAACTTTTGACCTAACCGGTGCTGGAGTATTTCAATACATTTCCTTTAGAGCTGCTATGGCGGTGATTGTATCTTTATTAATTTCCATGATTTTCGGAAAATATATAATTAAATACCTAGCCTCCAAACAAGTTGGAGAGTCTATAAGAGATCTAGGTTTGGCAGGTCAAACTGAAAAAGCAGGAACGCCAACCATGGGTGGGATTATTATCTTAAGTGCAATTTTAATACCCACCTTATTATTTGCCAAACTAGATAATATTTACATTATTTTAATGCTTTTAACAACTGTTTGGATGGGCCTTATTGGCTTTTTAGACGACTATATTAAGGTGTTTAAAAAAGACAAAGATGGCTTAGCTGGAAAATTTAAAATACTTGGTCAGGTTTCATTAGGAATTATAGTAGGCTTAATTCTCTATTTCCATCCTGATGTTGTGATGAGAGATCAGGTTGTTAACCAGAGCGATATCGCGGAAGTAGTTTATGTTCAGTCCGATATAAAATCTACCATGACTACCATTCCCTTCTTTAAAAATAATGAATTTGATTATGCTGATCTTTTAACATGGGCTGTTGAGAAAGCGGAGGATTGGGCTTGGTTGGTTTTTATTCCGATGGTTATTTTTATTGTAACTGCTGTTTCAAATGGCGCCAATTTAACTGATGGTATAGACGGTTTGGCTACTGGAACATCTGCTATTATTGGTCTAGTTCTAGCCATTTTCGCTTATGTTTCTGGGAATATAATTTTTGCTGATTATTTAAATATTATGTACATCCCTAATTCTGGAGAACTGGTTGTTTTTATAAGTTCATTTGTCGGTGCTTGCTTCGGTTTTTTATGGTACAACTCATACCCAGCTCAAGTATTTATGGGAGATACAGGCAGCCTTGCCATAGGAGCAATTATTGGAGTTTTTGCTATAGCAATTCGAAAAGAACTACTTATCCCAATTATCTGTGGGATCTTTTTTGTCGAAAATTTATCTGTGGTTTTACAGGTTTCTTATTTTAAATATACCAAGAAAAAATACGGAGAAGGAAAACGAATATTTTTAATGTCTCCATTACATCATCATTACCAGAAAACAGGCATGCATGAGAGTAAAATAGTGACTCGTTTTTGGATTGTTGGTATTATGCTCGCTATTTTAAGTTTTGTTACTCTTAAACTTCGTTAATAATGATAGCCGTATTAGGAGCTGGTGAGAGTGGAGTTGGCGCAGCTATTTTAGCCAAACAAAAAGGATTTGATGTTTTTGTAAGTGATTATGGAAGCGTAAAAGAAAACTATAAGGTAGCGCTTAATAAAAATAATATTAATTGGGAAGAAGGAATGCATGATGAGGCTAGAATCTTGACTGCTGAACTGCTTATCAAAAGCCCAGGAATTCCTGAAACAGCCTTACTTAAAAAGGCTAGATCTAAAGGGATAAACGTTCTTTCAGAAATTGAGTTTGCTTATCGGTATTGCCAAGGGAAAATAATAGCTGTAACTGGGAGTAATGGTAAAACAACAACCGCAAGTCTCATCAACTACCTCCTTGAGAAGGCAGGCTTTGATGTTGCTTTGGCTGGTAATATTGGCGATAGCTTCGCAAGATGCTTAGCGCGCTCTGATCATGATTATTGGGTGTTAGAGTTGAGTAGTTTTCAACTGGACGATATTTACGATTTTAAGCCATTTATTTCCATACTCTTAAATCTTAGTCCAGATCATTTAGATCGCTACGATGGAGAAATGAAAAACTATGTGGCTTCTAAAATGCGCATAGCTGAAAATCAAACTAAAGACGATTATTTCATCTATTGGAATGACGACGATTGGATACTGAAAAACCTTCCAAAAGTGAACGCTGAAAAGGTTCCTTTTGGAGAATATAAAATTGCCAAAGGCGCAAGTCTAATTGGAGAAGAAATTAACATTAATAGTAATCTAGAGCAGTTAACTATGAATATTCACGAATTAGCTTTACAAGGAAAGCACAACAGCTATAATTCAATGGCAGGTGGTATTGCTGCAAAATTATTGGGTATAACCAATGATATTGTAAGAGGCTGTCTGGCAGACTTTGAAAAGATTGAACACCGCTTAGAACCTGTATTAAAGGTGTACGGAGTTGATTACATAAACGATTCTAAAGCAACCAATGTTAATGCAGCTTGGTATGCTATTGACAGCATGTCTGCACCTGTCATTTGGATTTGTGGTGGCGTTGATAAAGGCAATAATTACGCTGAGCTACTCCCATTAGTATCTAAGAAGGTTACTGCAATCATTTGCCTAGGCAAAGACAATACCAAATTAATAGAAACTTTCGGAGGTGTTGTAGATGTAGTTATGGAGGCCAATACAATGAAGTCTGCTGTGAAAATTGCCTACAAGCTCGCAAATAAAGGCGATGCTGTTTTATTATCTCCAGCTTGTGCTAGTTTCGATTTATTTTCGAATTATGAAGACAGAGGTCGCCAATTCAAAAAACAAATAAGACTGTTGTAAATTGAGTTGGGTAAAACACATAAAAGGTGATAAGTATATATGGACTATAGTGGTCCTACTCTCTCTTGTATCTATTGTTTTAGTATACAGTGCAAGTTCGCACCTCGCTTTTGCATACAAACAGGGAGACACGCTTTCTTTTTTAATTAAACACTTATTCCATTTAGGGATTGGCTACTTTATTATGTGGCTTTTATCTAAGGTTCCTTACAAGTATTTCTTTAACAGTTCTATACTAGTTTTCGGTTTTGCTGTACTCTTAGTTTGTTGGGCTATTAGCGGAGGTGAGTCTATAGATGGCGCTAATGCCAGTAGGTGGATAAGAGTTTCAGGTTTCACCTTTCAACCATCCGAATTAGCAAAAGTTTCATTATTTGTTCTCTTGGCCAGAAATTTAATTCAATACAAAGACAAGTTAAACTCATTTAAGGCTTCATTCTTTCCCATTCTAGGACCAGTGCTATTAATTTGCGGCCTAATTCTTCCTTCTAACTTCTCTACTTCTGCCATTATTTTCATGATTAGTATGATCATTCTATTTGTTGGAAGGTATTCTTTAAAGTGGTTGGGAATAATGCTCTTAATAGGGATTACTTCTTTGGCTTCCTTTTATGCAATAGTAACGAATTATCCAACCATAAGTAACCGAGTTGCTACTTGGAATTCACGAATAGAATGTTATTTTGACAAAACGTGCGTTAGCTACCAAGTACATCACGCAAATATGGCCATTGCCAGAGGCGGTGTTTGGGGTAAAGGGCCAGGGAAAAGTGTAGAGAAAAACTTCTTACCTCAATCTTCTTCAGATTTTGTTTATGCAGTTATTATTGAAGAATATGGCCGGTTTGGGGGTCTTTTTGTGATTTTATTATACTTGAGTTTGCTTTTTAGAGTATTAAAAATTGCCAGTAAAACCGACGACGATTTTGCTGTGCTAGTTGTTGTTGGATTGGGTGTTTCTATCGTTTCACAAGCGTTTATTAATATGGCTGTTGCTGTTAATTTATTACCTGTAACAGGCCAAACGTTGCCATTAATTAGCGCAGGAGGCTCTTCTGTTTGGATGACTTGTGCAGCGATTGGTCTAATTTTGAGTATTAGTAACGATTTGCGAAAATCAGAAAGTAGTGTACGCAATGCGTAAGAGAATTCTAATCAGCGGTGGTGGAACGGGCGGCCACATATTTCCTGCTTTAGCAATAGCTAAAGAGTTGGAAAAAAGGTATGATCACTTGGATTTATTATTTGTTGGAGCTTCTGATAGAATGGAGATGGAGAAAATTCCAGCCGCTGGATATAAAGTTATTGGACTTTGGATAGCTGGTTTCCAACGATCGTTATCGATTAGAAACGTATTATTTCCGGTTAAATTAATTTTGAGCCTTTTAAAATCATTCTTTATTGTAATTCGTTTTAAACCAAATGTTGTTATTGGTACTGGGGGTTATGCAAGTGGACCTATTCTTTGGGTGGCTTCGATTTTAAAGATACCAACCTTAATTCAAGAGCAGAACTCTTACCCTGGAGTTACCAATAGAATATTAGCTTCTCGAGTGAGCAAGATTTGTGTAGCTTATACTGGTTTAGAGCGCTTTTTTCCTCCCAAAAAAATTGAACTATTTGGCAATCCTATTCGTTCAGAAATTGAGTTTGGAATTTACAATAAGAAAGACTCCTTAGCAGCTTATGGGTTTACACAAGCTAAGCCAACCGTACTAATTGTTGGAGGAAGTTTGGGAGCGAAACGTATAAATGAAGCTGTTTTAGCCCATTGTTCTTGGTTTTTAGAAAATGACGTACAGTTAATTTGGCAAACTGGAGCGCTTTACTTTGAAAAGTGTAATGAAGCAAAAAAAATACTAGGTTCTAGGGCACAGATAACAAGGTTTATTTCGGATATGGGCCAGGCTTATAGTGCTGCTGATATTGTAGTTTCAAGGGCCGGTGCTTTAGCTATATCCGAGTTAACTTCAATTGGTAAGACCTGTGTTTTAATTCCTTCACCTAATGTTGCAGAAGATCATCAATTAAAAAATGCACTAACGCTAGCCAATCAAAATGCGGCTGTCTTGGTTGAAGAAAATACCATCGATACGCAACTTTTTTCAGTGTTAAAAACATTAAAAGATAATCCAGATAAACAACTTGAGCTGTCGACTAATGCAAAAAAGATGGGGCAACCCAATGCTGTACTTAAAATTGTTGATTGTATTGATCAACTCCTATTATGATTAAATTAGAGAACATAAAACATATTTACTTTCTAGGTATAGGGGGGATTGGGATGAGTGCCATTGCACGCTATTTTGTAAATAATAATTATAGTGTTGCTGGATACGATAAAAATAGTTCAGACATTACACGTTCATTGGAGGCTGAGTCATGTCGTATTTTTTATCAAGACGACTTGTCCTTTATTCCCGAGCCATTTACAAATACAGATTCTGTTTTAGTTATTTATACACCTGCTATACCAGTAACCAACAACCTTTTTCAACATTTTAAAAAAAAGGGTTTTACACTCTGTAAACGTGCTGAAATATTAGGTGCAATTACAAAAAAAAGCCACTGTTTAGCTATTGCAGGAACGCATGGAAAAACAACAATATCTAGTATGTTGGCTTATATTTTAAGTGAAAATGCTATTGACTGTTCTGCGTTTTTAGGTGGTTTGGCCTTAAATTTTAATTCTAATCTAAGAATTGGCTCAGCTAATATAGCTGTAGTAGAAGCGGATGAATTTGATCGTTCCTTTTTACAGCTTCATCCAAATTGGGTATTGTTAAGCTCTATGGATGCTGATCATTTGGATATCTATGGAACGGAATCAGGTTTAAAAGAAACGTTTAAGTTATTTACAGACAAGGTAACTCCACAGAATTTAGTCGTTAGAGAGTTTTTGGATATTGAGTCCAAATACACGTATGCCTTAGAATCTGTTACTGCCGATTTTTCTGCTCAAAATATTAGAATAGAAAGTGGGCGCTATAAATTTGATGTTCGCTATCCAAAAGGAATTTGTGAAAATGTAGTTTCTGGATTACCAGGTATTCATAACGTCGAAAACGCAGTTGCTGCATTCGCTATGGCCTATTTTCAAGGGGTTTCACCACCAGGTATCTCCAGCGCTATACAATCATTTTTAGGTGTAAAGCGAAGGTTTGATCTTCATGTAAAAACATCCAATCACATTTATATAGATGATTATGCGCACCATCCTAAAGAAATTGAGATGGCCCTGCGATCTGCCAGAGATTTATATCCGAAAAGAAAATTAACAGTTGTTTTTCAGCCTCATTTATATACACGAACTAGAGATTTTATTGATGATTTTGCAAGCGCCTTATCCGCTGCAGATCAAGTACTTCTTTTAGCTATTTATCCTGCAAGAGAATTGCCTATAGAAGGTGTTAATTCATCTGCTTTATTGGCAAAAATTTCCGCTAAACAAAAAGGTTTATATAAAATGGATGCCTTTCCAGAGGTAATTGCAGATACAGACGTATTGTTAACTCTTGGAGCCGGAGATATTGACACATTAATTAAACCTATTAAAGAATATTTAACAAAATGAAAAAGGCTTTTAACCTATTGTTTTTTTTACTGAGTTGTATATTACTTACGTATTTGCTTGTAATGAGTACTCAAAATAGAGCAAAAATTAAATGTGATGAGATCTCAATAAACGTCGATGTTACCCATGATTTACATTTTATAGATGCTGAAATAGTAACAGATTTACTGTTGCAAATTGAAGATTCATTAATCGGTATGCCTTATGAAGATATAAACATCTATTTGTTAGAAGAATTCATAACTGAGCATCCTAACATTGAGAAAGCAGAATTATATTTATCTAATAAGGGTACTTTAAGTATTTTGGTGGAACAGCGCAAACCGATTGCACGTGTATATACTCAAAATCAGTCGTATTATTTAGATTCAAAAATTAAAGCAATACCATTGTCTGAGAAGTATAGTGCAAGAGTGCCCCTAATTTATTGTAATGAAATGACGCTTAAAATAAAAGGAATGATACGTACTATTTTTGCTATTTTAGAACAGGATCCTTTTTTAAAAGCTCAGATAACTGCTGTAGAGTTTGATGAAAACGACGAGATTACGATGTATCCCAGAATTGGAAATCATAAAATAATTGTTGGCAATGTACATCGTTTGGCGGAAAAGCTAAAAAACTTGAAAATGTTCTACCAAAAAGGTTTAAACAAAGTTGGTTGGGGAAGCTATTCAAGCATTAATTTAAAATTTGACAACCAAGTGGTTTGTACAAAAAGATAAAATAATGGAACATAGAGAAATTGCGGTCGGCTTAGATATTGGAACAACAAAAATTGTGACCATTGTTGGGCGGAAAAATGAATTTAATAAAATCGAAATTTTAGGTTTTGGTAAAGCCAAATCTTTAGGAGTTCAGCGTGGTGTTGTTTCTAATATAACTCAAACCATCGATTCTATAAAACATGCTATTTTAGATGCTGAAACAGACTCAGGAGCAAAAATTACTAATTGTGTAGTTGGTATTGCTGGGCAACATATTAGAAGTCTTCAACATAGTGATTATATACTACGAGAAAATGCTCAAGAAGTCATCACCCAAGCAGATGTTGATTTACTTGTACAAAACGTACACAAATTGGTGATGCTTCCTGGCGAAGAAATTATACATGTATTGCCTCAAGAATTTAAAATTGATGGCGAACCAAATATAAGCGAACCTATTGGTATGCTCGGTAGAAGGTTAGAGGCAAACCTTCATATTGTAGTTGGTCAAAAAGCTGCTATTGGCAATATTTTTTCTTGCGTAAAAAAGTCTAATCTTGAGGTCTCGGGAATTACTTTGGAGCCTTTAGCATCTGCAGATGCTGTTCTTAGTGACGAAGAGCGAGAGGCTGGTGTTTGTTTGGTCGATATTGGTGGAGGTACTACAGATGTTGCCATTTTTAAAGATGGTATTATACGTCATACAGCAGTGATTCCTTTTGGCGGTAATGTGATTACAGAAGATATAAAAGAAGGGTGCTCTATTATAGAAAAACAAGCAGAGCTTTTAAAAGTTAAGTTTGGTTCTGCCTGGCCTGGAGAAAATAGCGAAAATGAAATTGTTTCTATTCCTGGATTAAGAGGAAGAGAGCCGAAAGAGATTTCTTTAAAGATGCTCTCTAAAGTTATACATGCACGTTTGGTAGAAATTATTGATCAGGTATTTTTAGAGGTTAAGAATTACGGTAGTGATGAGAGTAAAAAGAAGTTAATAGCTGGTATTGTTCTTACAGGTGGAGGTTCTCAATTAAAACATATCAAGCAACTTTTTGAGTATGAAACGGGAATGGATACTCGTATTGGGTACCCAAATGAACATTTAGGAAAAGGCGATAAACCCGAACTTGAAAGCCCAATGTATGCAACTGCTATTGGTTTGCTAATGAAGGGTGTAGGAGAAAATGAAAAGCGTCCTCAACCAAAAGAAGTAGAGGAAACTCCAATAGATCCAACGGATGGTCCAATAGGTGACTTAGAAGACGATGAGGGTTCTATTAAGAAACCAATTGAAATAGAAAAACAAGGTAGTGCTTCAGTTTTTGATAAGTGGGCAAATAAGATACTCGATTTTTTAGCGAACGAAGATTAATAATTATAAAAGCTCTAAATTATGACAAATTTAGATTTTGATTTACCCCAAAATCAATCCTCTTCCATTAAGGTAATTGGCGTAGGAGGCGGAGGTAGTAATGCCGTAAATTACATGTACATAAACGGTATTAGAGGTGTCGATTTTGTTGTATGCAACACAGATCAACAATCTTTGGATGACAGTCCTGTGCCAAATAAAATTCAGTTAGGTGTTTCTATTACCGAAGGTTTAGGAGCTGGTGCTGATCCTCTCAGAGGGAAGTTTGCTGCTGAAGAAAATATTGATGATGTCATTAGTGTGTTAGAAAATAACACCAAAATGGTATTCATAAACGCTGGTATGGGAGGAGGTACCGGAACAGGTGCAGCTCCTGTAATTGCTAAGGCAGCTAAGGATTTAGATATCCTTACGGTAGCTATTGTTACCATTCCTTTTGAGTTCGAAGGTGATTTACGAATGAAACAAGCCAGAGAAGGAATTGAGGAGCTAAAGCAACACGTAGACTCGCTGATAGTTATAAATAATAATAAATTAAGAGAAATCTATGGGAAGCTAGGCTTTAAATCTGGATTCGCAAAGGCAGATGAAATACTAGCCACTGCATCTAGAGGTATCGCTGAGGTTATTACCCAAACAGGACATTTAAACATTGATTTAAATGACGCTAGAACAGTATTGTCTAATAGCGGAACAGCAATTATGGGTACTGGAACAGCCAGTGGAGAAGATCGTGCTATTCGTGCTGTGAAAAGTGCTATAGAGTCACCGTTACTAGATAATAATCATATTCGAGGGGCTAAAAAAGTACTTTTACTTATTGTTTCTGGTACCGAGGAGGTTACGTTTGAGGAAATGGGCATTATATCAGACTTTATTCAAGATCAAGTTACCATTGAAGGAAGTGTACCTGCAGATATTATTATGGGCGTTGCAGAAGATGATGAGCTAGGAGATGCTGTAAACGTAACAGTTGTTGCCACAGGTTTTCATGAAGGGCAAATTATTAATCCACTTACAGGTATTCCAGAAAAAGTAAAATATGACTTGGACGATATGATCCCTGTTAAATCTGTTGTTAATGAACCTATTTCTAATGCAGTTCAAACAGCGCATCCTATAGAAGCAGAAGTTAAACATATTTTAGAAGATGACATATTAACCAATCAGGCAATTGAGGTTGACCAACCTATAGAAGAAGTAGTTACACCACTTTTTTCTGCAAATGAAGCTAAAGAAGATCGTCAGCAAGTTAGCATGTCTTTTGAGTTTGATATTGAACAGCCTGCTATTAAATCTACTGATACATTTACGGAAGAAACAAATGAAGAAAAGTTTCTTGAAACAACATCGGATTCAATATTGGCTATCTCCCAGTTAAGTGAGCAAAATAGTCAAGCAGAAAATGAAGTTGTACTTGATGAACCATTGATTTCAGAAGAACTTGATGATAGAGTTGTTTTTTCTTTAGACGATAATTCAACATTAATTGACGAAAGTTCGGGTTCTAAAGATGATTTAGAAGAACAGAGTGATACTGAGCCTACTTCAGAAAAAATCGTTCATACTTTAAGTCTAGAAGAAGATTCAATTACCTTTGAACCTTCAGATGAGATGCCTTTAGAGATTCACATGGAATCCACTCAGGATGATTCAGCTCCCGAATTAATTTCAAATTTAAAGTCTGATTCTGTTGTTTCAGCTATACCATTTGATGTTTCAGAAGATATTGTTAAAGTGCCTGATACCGATGACGCTGCAACAGAAAAACCCATTGCAGCCAAAGAGAAAACAATAGTAACTTTATCCTCACACAGTGATACGGTACAAGAGCAAATAGAGCGAGCGCAAAAGCGAAAAGATCGTTTGCAAAAGTTTAACTATAGGTTTAGAAATAACTCTATTGTAGACAGTGCAGAGCGAGAGCCAGCATACAAGCGCCAAGGTATTGAGTTAAATGAGGCTACGCACTCAACAGATGAGCCATTGTCTAGAACGAGTTTAACAACAGACCAAGACGGTTTGGTTGAGTTAAAGAGCCGAAACTCTTTTTTACACGATAACGTTGATTAATAAATTAAGTATGAGCTTAAAATCTAAAATTATGCCAGCCATGAAAGAGGCTATGAAGGCAAAAGATAAAGTAGCATTAGAAACACTAAGAGCAATAAAAGCCGAGCTGATGCTGGCTGAAACAGCTTCTGGTTCTTCAGGAGAATTAACAGAAGGCGATGAGATTAAGCTCTTAATGAAAATGAT
>Ga0102816_1000124_pt1 | contig 35549 bp, 33 predicted proteins | sample ColrivemetaGS545_FD_84509 | JGI IMG/M metagenome (GOLD analysis project Ga0102816, IMG submission 84509) | Estuarine microbial communities from the Columbia River estuary - Flood tide non-ETM metaG S.545 | ecosystem: Environmental > Aquatic > Marine > Intertidal zone > Estuary | place: USA...
CTTAAGTTTTCAGATAAAACCCCTTTTCTTGGGATGGCTAAAGATAAAAAATGGATTTTTCTTGCGGAGTACTCCGATAAGTCGCTCATGCGAAATAAAATTGCATTAGAAATGGGAGCTATAAGTGCATTGGATTGGACACCAACCTCCGAATATGCTGAGGTATTTGTAAATCAAGTGTATAGCGGAACCTATTTGATCACGCAAAAAGTAGAAGTCAAATCAAATCGTCTCGATTTACCTGATAATGGATATTTGGTAGAAATTGATCAAGATTATCGTTTGGATGACGATGAAGTATTTTTCCAACCTACCATATTCACGCAAAATTATGAGTCCAATGTTTTTAATATTAAAGAACCTGAGGTTGTACTCGATAGTTCTGAATACAACATAATCAAGGACTATGTCAATAACTTTGAAGCGGCCTTATTTGGCGCTAATTTTCAGGATGCTAATATAGGCTATGAGGCATTTATAGATGTCCAGAGTTTTATTGATTGGTATCTAATAATGGAAATCGCTAAATCGGTGGATGCACAATGGTATTCAAGTATTTATTTTAATTATACACCAGGAGATAAACTTAAGATGGGCCCTCTTTGGGATTTTGATTTATCATTTGGAAATGTAGATTATGCAGATGCTACCTATACAGAAGGGTTTTGGATTAAAGACAACCCGTGGTATGAACGTTTATTTGAAGACCCTAATTTTGAACTTCAAGTGAAAGAACGATTTATGTTTTTCTATAACAATCGAAATGAGTTGATTGGTAAAATGAATCAATATAAAACTTACTTGGAGCTGTCGCAATTAGAAAACTATCAAACTTGGCCAACTCTTGGAATCTACGTATGGCCAAACCCTGTGTTTTTTGATACCCATGCTGCTGAAGTTGACCATTTAGAAAACTGGTTTTCATTACGAATGGATTGGTTATATAGTCAGTTTAACTAATCATAACAATAATCTTGTGTGTTGTCATGGAGAACTTACAAGTGTTAATAGTATTGTAAATACAAACAGTTTTGTTTAATTAATAATATATTTGGTTGAACGTAATTATAAATCTCTCTTAAATGAAATCAAAACTCATAACATCGTTTTCACTTGTAGTCCTGTTTTTAATATCTACTAGTTTTATTGTCAAGCCTAAGACACAAGACTTTCAAGCTAAAGCCTATTATTTTTCTAAATCCAAAATGGATCTTGGAAATTGGGGCGCTCGATTGAGTGAGGCGCAGAAAAAAGACGTAGAGGCACGCATGAAAAATAGGCTCGAAAAAGGCTATGTTTTATCCTTTAATAAGGAAGAATCGGTATTTACTGAGGAAGATCAGTTAGATGCTATTTCTGGAGCTACGGATTCGTGGGGTAAAAATTTTGCACCTGGCAAACAATATAAAAATGTAAAAACAAATACTCAACTACAAGAGCAAGAATTTTATGGAAAAAAGTTTTTGGTAAAAGATGTATTACAACCTATAGAATGGAATTTAGAATCCGAAACAAAACAGATTGGAAACTATTCTTGTTTTAAGGCGACTGCCTCAATTCCTACGGATAAACTGACGTGGTACTCTTTTTCATGGGATAAGTTAAGAAACACAGCAGAGTCCGATTCTTCTGAAGTCAAAGAAGTAAAAATGACACAAGTTGAGGCATGGTACACACTTCAAATCCCAGTGCGTCATGGGCCATTAGAATATTGGGGACTTCCAGGGTTGATTTTAGAAGTGAGCGCTGACAACACCACAATGCTTTGTTCAAAACTGGTGCTTAATCCTGATGAAGTTATTGAGATAGAAGCACCTAGCAAAGGAAAAGAAGTTTCTAAAAATGAATATCAAGACATTATCATTAATAAAATGAAAGAGTTTCGAAATAATCGTATGAGGCGTTAATCATTTTACTACATTTAATCTGAGTTTTTTTAGAAGAATGATATTTTTATTTTAATTATTGATAGTGAATACTCCAGAATTTTTAGAATATCGAAAAAATCATATTTTTTACAGGTCAAATTATACTTCACTTTAAATAGTTTTTATATTTACAACATATTTATAAGACGATATTACAAGCGTTGATAACATTAATAATGGACCAAAATAATTTAAAAACCTTAATTCCTTCAACGGCTACTTTTTATAGCCCAGGTTTTACACGTCCCCGTATCACACGCCGCCGCCCTTAGGGTGTTCAATTAGTTTCTGAACTTAGGTGTGTCCGGTTCATCCTTTACAATTTTTTTCAACTTTTTTTTCAACTTAAATCTTAAATAATGGATATCATTATTGCAGATAAATCACATACAATCCATGCTCAAACTATTTGTGAAGCCATAGAAGCTGCTGCACAAGTTAGAGGCACTGGGATTGCAAAACGTTCCGTAGAATACATAATTTCTAAAATGGAATCTAATAATGCGGTCATTGCCTTAGACGGCTCTGCTTTTGCAGGTTTTTGCTATATAGAAACTTGGAGTCATGATAAATTTGTGGCCAATTCTGGTCTCATTGTACATCCTGACTTTAGAAATCAAGGCTTAGCTAAAAAAATCAAAAAAGTAGTTTTTGAACACTCAAGAGCAAAATATCCTTTAGCAAAAATATTTAGTATTACAACTGGCCTCGCCGTAATGAAACTGAATACTGATTTAGGATATAAACCCGTTACTTTTTCTGAACTTACAGATGAACCATCATTTTGGAAAGGCTGTCAAACATGTAAAAATTATGATGTACTTCAACGTACTTCTCAAAGTATGTGTTTGTGTACAGGCATGTTGTATGATCCAAGTTCCAAACCTGATGTTAGTTCTGAGAAAGTTAAAGAAAAAACATTCCTAAGACTAAAAAGTATCAAGCAAAGCTTGTTTCTTAAAAAACATAAAAAATGAAAAATTCAAAAAAACTAGTCATCGCCTACAGTGGAGGTTTAGATACGTCCTACTGTGCAGTGTCCTTATCAAAAGCGGGTTATGACGTCCATGCCGTCAGTGTTAATACAGGTGGGTTTACAGATAGTGATATTCAAACTATTGAACAAAACGCTTATAAAATGGGCGTTTCAACCTATAAAAATATTCAAGCAGTTACGACCTTTTATCAAAAAGTAGTCAAATATCTTGTCTTTGGAAATGTACTTAAAAACAATACCTATCCATTATCGGTTAGTGCGGAACGTATCGTGCAAGCCATCGAAATTATTGAGTATGCAAAATCGATTGATGCACAATACATTGCCCATGGGAGCACAGGCGCTGGAAACGATCAAGTGCGTTTTGATATGATTTTCCAAACTCTTGCTCCAGAAATCGAAATCATCACACCGATTAGAGACCAAAAACTCACACGACAAGAAGAAATTGCCTACCTAAAATTAAATGGAGTTGATTTGGATTGGGAAAAAGCAAAGTATTCAATTAATAAAGGGCTTTGGGGCACTAGTGTTGGTGGCGATGAAACGTTGACGTCTCATTTGGCGCTTCCAGAATCAGCTTATCCGTCTCAATTAGAATCTAAAACGCCTCAAACTGTAAAACTTTCGTTTACAAAAGGAGAGTTGACGGCGCTTGACGGTATTGAGAACGCACCAGAACTAAACATTCAACAGCTCGATCAAATCGCCTCAAAATATGCGATAGGACGAGATGTTCATGTCGGTGACACTATTGTTGGTATCAAAGGTCGTGTTGGTTTTGAAGCCGCTGCAGCCTTGATTATTGTGAAGGCTCATCATTTGTTGGAGAAACATACCTTAACAAAATGGCAGCTTCAACACAAAGATTATTTGTCTAATTTTTATGGGATGCATTTACATGAAGGACAGTATTTAGATCCGGTTATGCGCGATATGGAAGCCTTCCTAGCGAGCAGCCAGAACAGTGTATCAGGAGACGTAGAAATCGTATTAAAACCCTATCATTTTTTAATCAATGGTATTACATCGCCTCATGATTTGATGAATGCTAAGTTTGGAAGTTATGGAGAACTTAACAACGGTTGGACTGCGGAAGAAGCGAAGGGTTTTATCAAAATTAATGGCAATCAAAACAGAATTCATCAACACGTAAATTCAGAATTATGATACAAGCAGGAATTATAGGCGGTGCAGGCTACACTGCAGGAGAATTGATTCGATTATTACTCGTGCATTCTAAAGTTGAAATTAATTTTGTGTTTAGTACATCTAGTGCTGGTAAAAAATTAAGTGCTATTCATCAGGACTTAGTAGGCTCAACAGATCAAGTATTTACAGATACTATCCATACAGATGTGGATATTTTATTTTTGTGTTTAGGACATGGAAATTCAAAAGCATTTTTAGAGAAAACTACTTTTTCAAGTGCGACAAAAATTATTGATTTATCAAATGATTTTAGGCTTAGTCAAGATGCCGTATTTCAAGGTAAACACTTTGTATATGGCCTGCCTGAACTGAATACAACCGCCATCCAATCGGCACAATACATTGCGAATCCGGGCTGTTTTGCAACGGCGATTCAATTGGCAATTTTACCTTTAGCAGCCAATGGTTTGGTTAAAGACGCCATTCATGTTAACGCCGTAACAGGTGCAACAGGAGCGGGGACTGCTTTGTCTGCAACTACACATTTTACATGGCGCGTTGATAATTTCTCTCATTATAAAGCCTTTAACCATCAGCATTTGGGTGAGATCCATCAATCTGTAGATGCACTTCAAGAGAATTTAAAGAGTGTGATTCATTTTATACCAAATCGTGGTAACTTTTCAAGAGGTATTTTTGCCACACTTTACACCAAGTATAACGGCACTTTAGACGACGCAAAAACACTTTTTAAAACTTATTATAAGGATGCGGAATTTACTATCATCTCAGATGATAACATCCATTTAAAGCAAGTCGTAAACACCAATAAATGCTTACTTCAATTAGAAGTGCATGACGGGAAACTACTCATTACGAGTGTTATCGACAATTTACTCAAAGGTGCTTCAGGTCAAGCCGTACATAACATGAATTTAATGTACGGTTTTGAAGCCCATTTGGGACTACAACTTAAAGCTAATTATTTTTAACATATACTATTATGGAACGAGCATGTTCGAAATTTCATCACCCATTGGGAAATGATTATTAGCGAACAGCATGTGACATTTGAAAACCAATAAATATATACACATGAAAATAGCAATCATAGGCACAGGAAATTTAGGGAGTTCAATAGCAAAGGGACTTATTACCAACAATGCAATTACAACCTTATATCTTACGAAACGAAATGTAAGTGGTTTAGCAGATTTTGAAGGCTACAAAAATGTCTTTCTAACGGCTGATAACTCTGAAGCTATTCAGAAATCGGATATTATTATTTTAGCAGTTCAGCCTGCACATTTAGAAAAAATACTAATAGATGCTCAACCTTTTTTAACCGAAAAACACGTATTGATTTCTACGATTACTGGATTTTCAATCTCAAGAATTGAAAGTCTAGTAGGAACAGATCAGTTTATCATCCGAGCTATGCCAAATACAGCTATAGCCGTTGGAAAATCGATGACCTGTGTTTGTAGTAACGAAAAAGGCAGTCAACGCCTGGCTGTAGCAGAAGCTATATTTAACCGTTTAGGAACTACTATTTCAATTCCAGAACAACAAATGCAAGCTGCCACCGTGGTTTGTGCGAGCGGGATTGCCTTTTGGATGCGTTTGATTCGAGCGACAACACAAGCAGCGATACAACTTGGTTTTGATGCGGAAGAGGCTCAAAACTTAGCCATGTTTACTTGCGAAGGCGCTGCCAGTCTATTGATCACTTCTGGAAATCATCCAGAACAAGAAATTGACAGAGTAACTACACCAAATGGCTGTACCATTGAAGGCCTCAATGAAATGGAACACAAAGGTTTGAGCTCCTCCCTGATTCAAGGAATGGTAGCCTCATTTGATAAAATTAATAGTATTAAAACCCAGTAGATATGAGTTTATTTGATGTGTATCCACTTTTTGATGTCACCCCTGTAAAAGCAAAAGACGTTTTTGTGTATGATGATAAAGGCACTGAATATTTAGATCTTTATGGCGGTCATGCCGTAATTTCAATTGGACATTCCCATCCAGTTTATGTCAATGCATTAACCAACCAACTTCAAAACATTGGGTTTTATAGTAATGCCGTGCAGAATCCAATTCAAAAAAAATTAGCAGATCAATTAGAACAGCAATCTGGATGTAAAGACTATGCGCTGTTTATGTGTAGTTCTGGAGCTGAAGCTAACGAAAATGCCTTAAAATTGGCCTCTTTTCATACGAATAAAGCGACTGTTATTGCCTTCGATAATTCCTTTCATGGACGAACGTCGGCCTGTGTAGCAGCTACGGATAATCCAAACATTGTAGCGCCTTTAAATGCACAACAACAAGTGCGATTTTTACCACTTGGTGATTTGGAGTTAGTGGAAAACACTTTAAAAGCTGAGCCTATTTGTGCCATTATTATTGAGTGCGTTCAAGGCGTAGGCGGGCTCGATGAAAGTACAACCGAATTTTATAAAGGCCTTGAAATCCTCTGTCATAAATATGACACGGTTTTAATAGCCGATGAGGTACAATCTGGTTTTGGACGAACAGGTGATTTTTTCGCATTTCAAAAACATGGACTGACACCACATATCATTTCAATGGCGAAAGGGATGGGTAATGGGTTTCCAGTTGGAGGTATTTTAATTCATCCATCAATAAAAGCGTCTTACGGATTATTAGGAACTACGTTTGGAGGAAATCATTTGGCAAGCACTGCGACTTTAACAGTTTTGGACGTTTTAGAATCTGAGAATTTAATGCAAAATGCTAAAGATATGTCAGCTTATTTTATGGAGAAAGCGAAGGCCGTTCCGCAGCTCAAACAACTCAAAGGTCGAGGTTTGATGCTTGGGTTAGAATTTGATTTTCCTGTAGCTGCACTTCGAAAGAAGCTGCTTTTTGATCATTTTTTATTCACAGGCAGTTCCAAAAACCCTAACCTAATCCGAATTTTACCGCCTTTAACAATTCAAACCGCTCATATCGATACCTTTTTTAATGCTCTAGCACAAGAATTATGAACCAGTATATAAAAATTAATGACCTTCCTTCTATTACTTCAGCAGTACAAGAAGCGATTGCTTTAAAATCGGATCCGTATAAAGATAAACACTTAGGGGCTCAAAAAACCTTAGTAATGTTGTTTTTTAATGCCAGTCTTCGCACCCGTTTAAGTACCGAAAAAGCGGCTAAGCACTTAGGAATGGACGTGATTGTGTTGAATGTTACAGATGCATGGCAATTGGAATTTGAATCCGGGGTAGTCATGAACCTGGATAAATCTGAGCATGTCAAAGAAGCGGCACAGGTGATTTCGCAATATGCGGATATTCTAGCGGTGCGTGCCTTTCCTTCTTTAACAGACAAGGAAAAGGATTTATCCGAATGGATACTCAGTAGTTTTGAAACTTATGCGACGGTGCCTATTGTCAACATGGAAAGTGCCACGGGGCATCCGCTGCAAGCATTGGCAGACGCCATTACGATAGAAGAATTAAAAACGAAGAAAAACCCCAAAGTAGTGCTTTCATGGGCACCACATCCTAAAGTATTACCACATGCGGTCGCCAATTCATTTATAGAAATGATGCAGTCTATAGATGTCGATTTTAGTATTACCCATCCAGAAGGTTATGAGTTAGCTTCCGAGATCGTAAAAGATACACCAGTAATTTTTGCACAGGAAGACGCGCTTAAAAATGCTGATTTTGTATATGTTAAAAATTGGAGTAATTATAAAGATTATGGAAGAAACACCTCTCAAGATTCCAATTGGATGATGACCAAAGAAAAATTGGGTTCTGCTCAATTTATGCACTGTTTACCTGTCCGACGAAATGTGGTGGTCGAAGATGCTGTATTGGATAGTGATCAATCCGTTGTGATTGCACAGTCTAATAATAGAACTTATGCAGCTCAACTGGTGTTGAAAAAAATTCTTGAAAATGGATAAAAAGAACACACTTAAAATCATTAAAATAGGGGGGAATGTGATTGATGATGCTCAGGCACTCAGCTCATTTTTATATATATTTTCTTTAATAGAAGGCCCTAAAATCTTGGTGCATGGTGGCGGAAAATCGGCCACTGCCTTGGCTGAACAAACTGGATTAGAAGTTAAAATGATTGATGGCAGACGTATTACAGATGCTGCAACTCTAGAGCTGATTACGATGGTGTATGCGGGTAAAATAAACAAAACAATTATAGCTCAATTACAAGCCTTAGACTGCAACGCAGTCGGTTTTACGGGTGCGGATGGCAATACAATCACTTCTGAAAAACGCCCTGTTTCAACAATTGATTATGGCTTTGTTGGCGATGTCAAACTTGTAGAAACGTCGACTTTGGAGTTGCTATTAAACAATAATATTTCACCCGTGTTTTGTGCTATCACACATGATAAAAATGGACAACTCTTAAATACCAATGCCGATACGATCGCCTCTGAGTTAGCTATTGCATTTGCGGCCCAATTTGAGGTGGAGTTGTACTATTGCTTTGAGAAAAAAGGCGTTTTAAAAGATGTTAATGACGACAATTCTGTCATTCAAACCATTACAAAATCGTCCTATAAAAAATTATTAGATGCCCAGTTAATTTTTTCTGGGATGTTGCCAAAATTAAATAACTGTTTCCATGCTTTGGACCATGAGGTTTCTAAAGTGTGTATCGGTACACCAGAAATGTTGCTTGATTCCAAAGCAATTTTCACAACACTTACCATTCAATGACCCTAAAAAATTTAACATCATCCGCCGTTCAATTATTAAAAGATTTAATTGAAATTCCTTCGTTTTCCTCTGAAGAGCATTTGACTGCTGCACGAATTGAGGCCTGGTTCACGAGTTACAATATTCCGTTTCAACGGTCACAAAATAATATTTGGGCAACTAATGCCGATTTTGATGCGTCCAAACCAACACTACTTTTAAATTCCCATCACGATACCGTTAAACCAAATAATGGGTACACGAAAGATCCGTTTAAGGCACAAGTCATAGACGGCAAACTTTTTGGACTAGGGAGTAATGATGCTGGAGGGTGTTTAGTGGCGTTGATGGCTACATTTACACATTTTTATGCCCAGAAAAATTTAAATTATAATTTTGTTATTGTGGCTTCTGCAGAAGAAGAGAGTAGTGGGGATGCCGGATTAAATAGTATGTTATCGATCATTCCGCATATTGATGTAGCTATCGTAGGAGAGCCTACACTAATGCAATTGGCAGTTTCTGAAAAGGGATTGGTAGTTTTTGATGCGCTTGTTAAAGGAACACCAGGTCATGCCGCTCACCCTAATGCGGATAATGCGATTTATAACGCCATAGAGGTATTACAATGGTTTAAAGATTTTCGATTCAAAAAAGACTCAGATTCTTTAGGACCTGTGAAAATTACCGTAACACAAATCAAGGCTGGAAAACAACACAATGCCATTCCTGCTGCCGTGGAGTTAGTGGTGGATGTTCGTGTTAACGATCAGTATAGTAACAAAGAGATTGTTGAAATTCTTCAAGAAAATGCGCCTTGTGATTCAATTGTCCCAAGAAGTTTACGCTTGAATTCGTCTTCAATTCCTGTGGCGCATCCGTTAGTGCAAGCTGGAATTGCTTTAGGCCGCGAGACTTATGGGTCGCCAACACTTTCAGACCAGTCGGTGCTGAGTTGCCCGTCTTTGAAATTAGGTCCTGGCGATAGCACGCGTTCACACACCGCCGATGAATTCATATACGTCAAAGAAATAGAAGAAGGCATCGCCTTATATATTCAATTATTAACTAAAATAGTATAAGTATGAAACTTTGGGATAAAGGGATTTCAATTGATAAGTTTATTGAAAAATTTACAGTCGGAAATGATCGAGAAATCGACCTTAAAATTGCGAGGTATGATATACAAGCATCATTGGCACATGCGCAAATGTTGGTGAAGATTGGACTGCTCACTGCCGAGGAACTCAGCACTATTGAAGTGGAGTTTGATAGGCTTCAGTCTCAGCTTAGTGAAGGTACTTTTGTGATTGATGCACAGTTTGAAGATATCCATTCCAAACTCGAATATGAATTGACAAAAGCTTTAGGCGATACAGGTAAAAAAATTCATACGGCGCGCTCAAGAAATGACCAAGTTTTGGTGGCGCTTCAACTGTACTACAAGGCTAGTTTAGGGACCATACAACATAAAACTAAAACCTTTTTTGAAACCTTAATAGCCTTAGCAGATACCCACAAATCAGCGTTGCTCCCTGGATATACGCATTTACAAGTCGCTATGCCCTCGTCTTTTGGGTTGTGGTTTTCGGCTTATGCAGAATCGCTTATTGACGATGTATATGTGTTGCAAGCAGCTCAAAAAGTGGTGGATCAAAATCCTCTAGGTTCAGCAGCCGGGTATGGAAGTTCGTTTCCAATTGATAGAGCGTTTACCACCAAAGCGTTAGATTTTAAAACCTTAAAATATAATGTGGTAGCAGCACAAATGAGTCGGGGAAAAAATGAACGTATTATAGCCTCTAGTTTAGGGAATTTAGCCAATACCCTTGGAAAAATGGCAATGGATATATGTTTGTATATGAGTCAGAATTTTGATTTTATTGGATTTCCAGAAGCACTCACCACAGGAAGTAGTATCATGCCGCACAAGAAAAACCCCGATGTTTTTGAGTTGATTCGTGGAAAATGTAACAAGCTTCAAAGCTTGGGTACCGAGATGCTTTTGATTACCAATAATTTACCGAGTGGCTACCATCGTGATTTTCAGTTGTTAAAAGAAAATATGATCCAAGGGTTTGAAGAGTTAGAATCAATTTTAGATATTTTTAATTATGCCATTCAGCAAATCCAAGTTAAAACAATTGATTTGAAGGATCCTAAATACCTCTATCTGTTTACGGTGGATAGTATCAATACTTTGGTAATGCAAGGCGCATCGTTTCGTGAAGCCTATCAAGCCATTGGAGCACAAGTACAGGACGGCACTTATAAAGCGGATACAAGTATTCCACACACGCATTTGGGGAGTATTCACAATTTAGCCTTGGAAGCGATTAGTGCTAAATATCCTGTTCAGGGGATGGGGGATTAAAACTTACATCTCCTTAGTCAGCGACTTGACAATCTTGTTGTTTGCCAAAAACGCTTTTAAAATCACTTTTAGGGCGGTATAGGTAGGTACGGCCAAAATCATTCCGGTGATGCCAAATAGAATTCCACTAATGATGATGATAAGAAAAATTTCTAGCGGGTGTGACTTTACACTTTTTGAAAAAATTAGGGGTTGACTGACAAAATTATCAAGGAGTTGTGCGATCACATAACCAATAAACACATAAGACGTTTTGGGAAGGATTTCACTTTGAAAATCTAAACCAAGGTTACTACTCATGGTCAAAAACAGCATTAAAAAACAGCCAATTAAAGGGCCTACGTAAGGAATCAAATTCAATAGGGCGCATAGAAACGCTATGACAACGCTATTCTCGATTCCAAAAATCATCAAAATAATAGAATAAATAATAAATAAAATGGTGATTTGAAATACCAGTCCTATAAAATAGCGCGATAACAATTGCTTTATCGTTTCTAAGGAAGCTCTTAGCTTTGTTTCATTTTTTTTGTTGGTGAATACATAGATAGAGTTTTCCATGATTTGAGTATCTTTCATCAAGAAAAACGTAATAAACAACACTGAAAACAACCCTATACTTAAGGAACCAACAGTCCCTACAATTTCATTTAAAAAGTTTGGAATAATATTAATATTTTCAAAAATATCGTAGTGTTTGATTTCATCTAACATATCGATGCCATGAGACAAAAAGAAGGCGTTACTTTGAGTTATTAGGTTTTGAACGGTGTCTTCAAGTTGTTCCAAGTTTAAGAGTGAAAGGTTTTCGCCTTGTTTCACAACCAATGGAATAAAAAGACTGATGAGCCCTATAAATATCAAAAGGAAAAGCCCCATAGTGGTAACGACAGATAAGCCATTAGGAAATTTGAATTTACGTTTTAGAAATAAGTTAAGCGGTCGTCCTAAAAGGGCAATTACAGAAGCGATTGCAATGTAGGCAAGAACAGATTGAATTTTATATAAGAAAAATAGCAATAAAAACACCCCGATGAGAATACCAATGGTCTTTAAAATACTTTTGATTATGAGATTTGAATTCATCACTTTAATATTTGGTATAAATGTAGCAAAAATTTAAAAACCAAACACCATTTTACCAGAGGGTGTTGTAAAGTTATCTTGATAGGTTTTTAGAAACATTACTTTATATGGTATCTCATCCCTAAAAATCCATTCATGCCTTGGTTGGAGTAGTACACATAACTTGGGTCAAATGATAGGGCGTTAGGATTGTTTGGAGTTGCAATTACTTGGCCATTAGTTCCAAATTCAACGTCTTTATCAAAGGGATCAAAAGCGCGAGCGATGCTATTGGCTGCAGGCTTAAAATTGAAAATGTTTTTAATCCCTGCATACAGTTCAATTGTTTTAAATGTGTATGTCGACTGAAGATTCATGATGTTAATTACGGGACTATTTGGTGCTCGTAAATCGAGATCTCCTAACAATGGTAGTTTCATTGGGCCAATGACCGTTCCAGAAAGATTAAGTGTAATTTTAGGATTGTAAAGTGTATAACTTATGCTGTAATTTCCTGAAAATTTTTCGGTTAAAAAAGGATATTCTGTTTCGTTATTTTCAATAATTTTAGAATCTATATAGGTAGCTCCCATATTTATTTTTAATCCATTTGCAGAGCTGCTATTAATGTTTAAGGTAATGCCCTGAGTTACTGATTTCCCTTCTAAATTACCATAGATAATTTGATTTGGATTGGTGTCATAATCAGGTAAAATTCTATTCGAAAACTCCGTTTTAAATACACTAAGATCTAGGTCAAAAAGAGTTCCATATTTAGAATACAATTTTTGATTCCAGTTAAGATTGACATTCCATGATTTTTCGGGAAGAATAGCTTCGGAAAATATCACGTCTCTTGCTCCAGTAAGGGCTGCATGATCTTCAGTAAATACATTGACGACTCTGTATCCGGTACCAAATCCGAGACGCACAATTGTGCTCTCATCCTTACTTGCCCATTTGTAGTTGAGTCGTGGCGTCCAAATATCTCCATAAATCGAATTTCTATCGTATCTAATTCCAGAGAGTAGAGTTTGTGAATTATTTAGTTTCCATTCGTCTTGAACAAAAAGCCCTGGTAAAGAAGTTTGTTGTTCAGTTGCCGTTGCGGGAGTATTGTCGTCATAGTTTGTATACCTAAAGGTTGCCCCAAGTAAAAGCGTATGGTCATTAAAAGATTTAGTGTAAACGCTTTGTAAAAACCCAATGGTTTGTAAGGCATTATACGAAGTTGTGCCATACACTGAGTTTTGGTCATGAGTGTTTAAACTGTATTGAAAAAACAATTGTTCTGAGAGATCATATTTTCCAAAGACTTCAATTCTACTCGTGTAAATACTTTCGCCATAGACCTGGTTACCACCTCTATATTTTGAGCTCCAGTTCAGTTCACCACCCCAGCGATCTTCATAAAAATAGCGAAATGCGATACTGTTTTTTTTGGTTTTAATCGAGTTAAAAATTGAAATCCGGTGTTGTAAGGTCAAATCGGTAAATCCATCTCCATTGTCATCAATGGGATTGGAATAGTTGAAATAATTAACGCCAATTAATCCTTGAATATCTTTTAAGTTATACTTAGCACCCAAATCTACATTTAATTCGCCCCATGAAGTGGTATACGTTTCTATGTTAAATGGATGTACATTTTCGGGACGTTTGGTTATTAAATTAATAACCCCACCAATAGCTTCAGATCCGTATAGAGTAGAAGCAGGGCCTTTTATCACTTCTACTTGTTGTATGAGTGACTGTGGAATTCCCGATAGCCCATATACCGTAGACAGTCCACTGACTAAGGGTAAACCATCAATGAGCACCATTGTATTGGCACCTTCTTGTCCATTAATGTGAATGTCTCCTGTGTTACAAACGTTACAATTAAGTTGTGGTCTAATCCCATTAATACCCTCAATGGCTTCAAAGAAACTCGCTTTGGGAGTGGCTCTAAAAAAATCTGCACTATATAGTTCAACTTGAACAGCACTTTTGAGTTTTGAAACTTGCTGAAGTGTTCCTGAAACGACAACTTCATCCAAACTATCATTTTCGAGTACTATTGTTCCGATATTTGCGGTACTTCCATTGATGTTAAGCACTTTTGGCGTATAGCCAACATACGAAATAACGAGCTTATTTTTACCTGTTGTAGATGCAATAGAAAACTTACCGTTTTCATCGGAAATCGTACTTTTACTGTTTAAGCTGTTATAAATAGTCGCTCCAAAAAGTAAATTATTATCTTGGTCTTTGATAACTCCATTTAACGTTTGGGCTAATGTAGTGTTAGCTAAAAGAAAAATTAGAACGTAAACTATATTATGTTTTAAAACCAAAGTTGTAATTTTATAGAGATTATAAGTAATTGTTCACCACTGCAAAACTAATGAAAAAAACTAAAGAAAAAGAACATTATCTAAAGGAAATGTATAGGCTAGAAACAAGTGATAAAACAATCTCAGTATCAAGTCTTTCGAAAGTATTTGGGATTTCTAAATCATCCGTTTCAAATATGGTTAAAAAGCTAGTAGCGATGGGGCTTTTAAACTCTGCGCCTTATAAGGCGATTGAGCTTACTTTGGAAGGGCGTGAACTGGCGCGTAGTATTGTAGCAAAGCACCGTCTCATTGAGTTATTTCTGGTAGAAATTATGGACTTTGATCCGGAAAATGTACATGAAATTGCAGAAGAAATTGAGCATATAGACAGCCCTCCATTTTTTAGAAAAGTAAAACAAATGCTAAGCCAAAAGGACATTGATCCACACGGCAGTCCAATTCCTGACGTGGAGTTTTAAAACAGCAGCTTAAAAAAAGAGGTCATAAAACGTCTTGAAATTCACGTATTATCCCTAAAAAATAACCATTAGCCCTGTTGTTTTTATGTGATTCTATGAAATATTGTACCTTAGTATACGAGTACTATTAACAGTTGCCTATGTCGGGAATTTGAATTTATTTCGAAAATCAAACTGTTTAAATTAAAACAAATTCTAAAACATTAAATTTACAAAACAAGACTAATGTATTTATATAAACGAAGCCCACTGATTTTATTATTGTTACTAGTATGTAGCTGTAATAGCTCTGACGAAGACACTACACCAACGGCCACCACTGAAGCAGAAAACTGTATAACAGACCAAGTTCTAAATGACGCACGTGGCGACTGTGGCGTTAGCTTAGTATTTACTTCACAATTCCAAGAATCAACTTCGGGAACAACAAGAACAGTAATGTCGAATAGTATTCCTAGTCACAGGGTAGGCCTTTTTGGCGGCGGAATGAATTCATTAAATCCAAATGCAATTTCTGAACAATCTGAAAATTATACGATTAGTTTAAACCCCTCGGTTTCAGCAAATTTTACGCCATTACTTTCAACAACTGGAGCTGGTAGAAATGTTGGACCTCAATATTCTTTTGGTGTGTTATTGAATGGCGTGGAGTTAGATCCCGTAGCTGCCGAACCGTTTCCTCACGAAGGAATGATGAGCCCCAATGTAAATTGGGAATGGAATCTAGAAGCTTTGAATGTAAATTTAGGTTTAGATTGTAATAACGCACATGTGCAACCTACTGGCAAATACCATTATCATGGTTCTCCTGTTCTTTTCTTACAAAACTTAAACATACCAGCCAATCAAATGGCTTTAATTGGGTATGCCGCAGACGGGTTTCCTATTTACTATAAGTATGCATATGCTTCAGCATCTGATACTTCATCTGCTGTGATTGAAATGACATCAAGTTATCAGTTAAAATCAGGGAATAGACCTGGAAATGGAACAACTGCCCCTTGTGATGTTTACAATGGAATTTATTCTAACGATTATGAGTATGTAGAAAATTTAGGCACACTCGATGAAGCCAATGGCAGAACTGGTATAACACCAGAATATCCAGCAGGAACATACTATTATGTGATTACGGATGCTTTTCCAAGTATTCCTCGATATTTTAGAGGCACTCCCTCAGATGATTTTAAGATTGGAAGGTAAATGAGAACTGTTCTACTCTTTTGTTTTTTTTGTCTGTGCAGTAGTTTAGGACATACTCACGAGACGAATGAAGCCTTCTTTACATATATTCAAAAGGAAAACACCGTTGAAATTGAAGTAGAATTCCCTTGGACCATGCGAAATGCGCTGATAGAATTCAATCCTTTACTAGGAAATACAGCCACTAAAATAGAATTTGAAAACACTTTTTCTAGATATATCATAGAAAATATTATTTTAAAGGATAAGAATGGCAAATTATTTCAATATCAAGAGTTTAGAGAATTAGAAACTACAGGCCACTCACATCAAAATAGCTATCTATTAATTTTCAAAGGCACTAATTTATTTGAGGTTACAAATACCACAATGTTTAATGTGAATGACAATCAAGTTAACTATAACAGTATAGCGATTAACTCAAGTGAAACGACTTTCAAAACAAAAAAAAACTCAAATCAGTTCTATATAAACGAAAGTACTACGACTAATTATGGCTACTTTTTACTTCTGATTATCCCTTTAATTTATGGGATTAACTATTTTAATAAAAGCGTTTAGCCTAGAACTTATATTTACAGTTCTACGGTGACTTCATTTTTACGATTAAAAACTTCATAAGGTGCATTATATCCCAAGAATTGAAAGCGGTTCGTGTGCGTTAGTCCTTCTTGATCTAAAGCTTTTATTAATTTCTGTTTATACTGTTCAATTTTTGTATCATTTGCCCAGCCGTTAAAAGAAATAGCTGCAATTGTTTTTGCGGGTTCTTTCTTAAATAGTATTTGCGATTGATCGGGTTGGGGTAAGGTTTCCATATCAAATTTATTTGGCACCATAAAAGACATCGTCATAGAATCTTCTAAGGACATGGCCACTGGCGAAGTCATCGCTATTTTTTCGTTTCGTTCATTAGCTCCAAAAATATAACCCGCTAAAATAGAAAACCCTTCACTTGAAGCCTCTTTGTAGGATGAGTTAGAAAGTTTAACAGCGCTAAATAAGGATGATTCATACTGACGGACTTCAAATTGGTCATAGGTTTTAGTGACAACATAAGGATACGTTTCAATGTTCCGTTGGCTGCTTAGAGCAAAAAGTTGAATAATGATAAAAGCGACAGCAAGGACGCCAAAAAGTATAGATGCGATTTTCATAAATGTGATGTTATTTATTAGTTTTGAATACAAAAGAAATGAGTCTAGGGATTCCTTTTTCTGGAGTCGTGTCAAACCATTCATTTATTTCCAAGAGTTCAAAGTTATTGTTTTTTGCAGCATTAAGATAGTCTGAAATATGATGGGTATAGACTTCAAGTTCCTCAGTTCCATTTTCAGTTTCATATCGAGCTTTGCTTCCAGAATACTGTTTAAAGGGATGTAATTCACTGATAAAAAACAAACCGTTTGTTTTTAATTTCAAATGAGCTTGATTAAAAATGAAATTTAAATTTGCGATGTGTTCAAGGGTTAGACTTGCCGTTACTAAGTCTGCGAATTGATTTTCGATATCCCAATTTTTGTTGAGGTTTGCACTTTTAAACTGTACTCGAACATCCGTTATTTTCTTTTTAGCAATACGCAGCATTTCTTCTGAGAAATCAAGCCCAACCACGCATTCGGCTTTGGAAAGCAACCATATCGTATTTTTTGCTGTGCCACAACCGAGTTCTAAGACAGATTTGAACTCGTATTTCTCTAGAGTTTCCGCAGTTGCTTTAAGGTCTAAATCACGAGTCTTATTTTCATTCGTGTCATACTGTTTAGCCCAAGCATTATATGCGACTTCGATGCTCATAAATTTTTGTATTAAATATGGTCTATTGGTTTAATAGTCAAATTTAACAAATAAATTACAAACATAAAATTTGATATTTAAATGATGTTTAAGCAGTTAGTTTAGTCCATACAACCCCAAAAAAAAACCTACACAAGCAAGCTTGGTAGGTTTTGAAATAAAATGAATTGTGACTAATTCAGATTTATTGTACTTCTATATTAAATGTTGCAATAATATCTGATTCTCCACCTGCATCTTCAAGACCTGTATTTGGTTTTTTAGGCTCATGACGCAATGTAAATGTTAATGTTCCAGAACTTACTGCTCCTGCAACCAATGTAAACTCCGTTCCTAGTTTATCACCCTCTGAATCCGGGTTTTCTCCGCTAGTTGTAACATCCAAACCACCTGTTGAAGTATAGAAAAATTGGTGCTCTACGCTTTCCTCTTCAACTTCTTCTGTGATGTCTTCAGCTGGATCTTCAGTTTCGTTAAGTAGTACAATGCTACCACTATATGTGACACCAGTAGCTAAATTACCAGTAGTAATAACCGGTTCGTCAGGGCCATCACCATCCAAGTCACGACTCTGTAAGGTAACTGCTGCGCTCCCGCCGTCAGTAGGGACAAGAGTAACGGTAAGTGTGGTGATCACTTCTTCTTCGTTTACGGCTTCTGGTTGTGGGGCGTCGTCTTTTGAACAGCCGATAAATAATGTACTTACTACTAATGCTAGAGTTAAAAATTTGATCTTTTTCATTGTTTTTGTTTTAATAATTGTTTTAATAATTGATTTTAAGATTTAATATAAAGTTTCTGCCCAAATCATCTGCATAATAGCGCAAACGGTTCAGGTAGTTTCGGTAGGACGTGTTTAACACGTTTGTAACCCTAAGTCCTACCGTTAATTTTGAGTTATGTTTGAGATTAATATCTATACTCGAATTAAAATTAAGCAAGTGATACGCGTCAGGCGTAGAGCTCACATCAATCTCTTTCCATGATTCGATTTCTGGAATATATATATCAAAATTATTATCAGGATAGTTGTTTTGTTTAAAATTATATGAGCTTTGTAAAGCCAAGCGAATGTTATTGAAATCTGAATTTTTATAGACAATTTCATTGCTTATATTTACAGGTGGCATACTGATTAAAGAGGTATTAAGCGTTCGATCATAGCCTTTGACTAAAGATAACTGACTGTTTAAACGATAATTTTCAGTAAAAGCATAGCTGGCATCGACATCAATACCCAATAATTGAGCATTGGTTTGACGGTATTCCCACACTTGAAAATTACCTCTTAACGTCTGTCGGACATCTGTAGGTTCATTAACTATAAAATCAGAAATGGTATTAATGTAGGGGTTTACACTAAAACTAAATTTATCGCTATGTCTTTGAAGTGTCACTGCGACTTTGTGCGCTATTTCCGACTTGAAGCTTAAATCACCCAACTCAATTCTAGAAGCAGAATGGTGCAAACCTTCACTAAAAAGTTCCGAAGAATTTGGCGCTCTTGAGGCAATGGAATAGTTAAAAAACAACTTATATTTCTCATCAAATACATAGGTTGCTCCCAAGGTTCCTGAGCCATTACTAAATTTTGGTTGTGGATTGGTTAAAATTTGATTAATCAATTCCTCAACCACAATTTCGGGGAAGTGCTGGTCATAATCTCGTGATTCCCAAAAAGACGTTCTATAAAATTTAAAAACATCCATATAAGAGTAGTCATAACGTCCTCCAACTTCAAGAAGTAAGTGATCATTCAATTGGTAATCGACTATGAAATATAGTCCCAAGTCGTACATTTCATAATCAGGGATCAATCGTCTAACGCCTGTACTCGGATTAGCAAAGTTGTGTTGATACTTAGTCATCACACCAGATTTCAAAAGAATTTCATCGTTCAAACGAGATTCTATATCTAATAAAACGGTATGCGTATCTAATTGTAAATCCGATGCTGGCTTGTCTTTGTCATCTCCGCGTCTAATATCAAATTCCAAACGATTATTTCTTTGAAAGTCATACTGAAAATTCAGTTTTCCAAAGTTGTCAAATCGTTTAAACCCCTTTATGGTGGCCAAATGATGCGTGACATCTTGCCTCGGTGCTTTAATAGTGTATGTGAAATCGTTTATAATTAAAGGTATATCACTTTCGATGGCTCGATCTTGATCTCTTGCACCGCCTAAATGCGAAGCGATTAAAATACCAAGTTCATTTTTAAAGCGGGAATAGTACCCTTCAATACCATAGTCAAACCGATTAAAACCTACTTTTAAAGCGACATTACTTTCATATACTCCAGTATTACTCAATACGTAATCTGGAGCCTCAAAATCACCAAAACGTTTTAGAGTTCCTTGAAGCGTAGCATACCATCCATTTTTATAACTTTTGGTCAATTTTGAGCTTAATGATAAACCACGACCATTAGTCGTAGTCGTCATCAAACTTCTTCCATACAAGCTATCTTTTACGGGAACTTTTGAAGTTTCAGCAATAATTACACCTCCAACAGCATCTCCACTGTATTGAAGCGCGCCAGCGCCTTTTATGACACTAAGGTTACTAATAGAATTTATATCAACATTAGGTGCATGTTCTGCGCCCCATTCTTGGTCTTCCAAGCGGACCCCATTATTAATAATAGTTACACGACTACTATGAAGCCCATGAATTAATGGTTTTACAACTGTGCTTCCAGTATTTAATGCAGATACCCCGCTCAAACTTTTTAAGGCATCTCCAACTGATCCACTGCTAAATCGCTCCAAATCCTCTTTGTTAATAGTGTGCTCCAGAAGTGTCTTGGATTTGTCGCCATAAGCTTTTCCTTCAATCGTAATTTGATTGAGTTCTTCTAAATGATGCTCCAATTTAAAAGACTTATTGGTATCCCCATAAACTTTAACCGTAAACCCTTTTGTCAAACAATAAGGATGTGAAACCTGTATGTAATATGTAGCATTACAAAGGTTTGAAAACGAATAGGTTCCATCAAAATTGGTCTGAACAGCCTGATCAGTTTCTGCCACAATAAGTGTTACCCCAGTGAGCAATTGCCCATCGTGGATATCTGTTACGGTACCTGAAAGTGAGTTGTTACAATTTTGTGACAACGATGAAATACAGCTAAATAGCAGTATCACAAATACATAGTTGCGCATATAAATTCTTAATTAATATTAAACGTGTCTGTTTGTATATTAAGAAAAAACTGGGGGGCCGCGAAGCTGTTTGTTGGTTAAGGTAGAGAAGTATAACTGTGTTGGTGTGTAGTTTGTACTCACCTTTACAGAAATTTGTGTTAAAAGTAGATCAGGATATTTAGCAATATCATAACTGATCGATGTGATATGAAATACACATATTTCACAAGTTTTTTCAGATTTATGGAAATGTGTACTATGGTCATTACACACCACGTCATCGTGTCCCTCAACCATGTGACTAATCTGTATGGCAGTCGGAAACACCAAAGCTAATAAAAGCAATACGGTGGCTATATTTTTTCCAATAGGATTTTTTAGATACATTTTTCCATTAAAATCAATTTGCTAAATTAATAAATAATTTTTTACTTATGGTAAGTTGTCAATTTAAAAGTAAATTAATTTTAATTAAGATTCAATCAAATGGATCAAATCACTAACATTAAACTATTTCATATTAATGAGGTAAGATAGAGATTAAAAACAAATAGTTTTTTCAGCTATTCTTATGATGTTTTAAATATATTTGATAAAAAAATTAGCAATGAATATAATCGCTTCTCCCTTTACTTTACCAAATGGCTCTGTTTTAAAAAATAGAATTGCAAAATCTGCCATGAGTGAAAATTTTGGCACCCGACATCATGCTCCTAGTCAAGGCTTAATACATGCGTATCGGGTTTGGGCTAAAGGGAATCCAGGATTGCTTATTACTGGAAATGTGATGGTAGACGCGAAGGCATTGGGTGAAGCCCGTAATGTTGTTGTCGAAGACTACAAACATTTTGAGTTGTTAAAAGAATGGGCAAAATCCGTGGAAGGCACTGGAGTACATCTTTGGCCTCAAATAAACCATCCAGGGAGGCAGGCTTTTGCAGCAATTAATAGAGAAGTAGTAGCGCCCTCTGCGATACCACTAAAAATGGGAAGTGCCTCTAAGATGTTTAAGGTGCCATCTGCATTGACAGAGGATGCTATTTGGGACATTATAAAACGCTTTGGGAACACCGCAAGAATTCTGAAAGAAGCGGGGTTTACAGGTTGTCAGATTCATGGAGCTCACGGCTACTTGGTCAGTCAATTTTTATCTCCTAATAGCAATATTCGAACTGATCAGTGGGGTGGGTCTTTAACTAATAGAGCCCGTTTTGTTTTAGAGGTTTATCGTGAAATTCGCCGACAAGTGGGAGTGGAGTATCCCATAGGTATTAAGATTAATTCTGCAGATTTTCAGCGCGGTGGGTTTACAGAAAACGCCTCTATGGAAGTGATTCGTCTTCTAGGGAATGAAGGAATTGATTTGGTTGAAATTTCTGGCGGAACTTATGAAAAGCCCGCTATGATTCAGGGAGATCGTAAAAAAAGTACCATAATACGTGAAGCCTATTTCTTAGATTATATTGAAAAAGCCCGAAAATTGATTAAAACACCATTGTTACTCACGGGGGGTTTTCGATCTGTATCGGTCATGGATCAAGCTTTAGAAGATGGTCATTTGGATGTTATCGGATTGGCTAGACCATTTTGTTTGTATCCGAACTTAGCGAATCAAATTTTTGAAGGATCTGTAAAACGATTTGAAGCACCGATCCCCAAAATAGGAGTGAAGTTTTTAGATCAACTTGGTGGTGTGGAACTACCTTGGTATGAACTTCAAATTCAGCGCATCGGAAAAGGAAAATCGCCTAAAACTAAGCTGCCTGGCATTTTGGCTTTCTGGTTTAGCTTGAAGAGTTTGTATGTTAAATCGTTTTGGAAAAATAAATAAGTTTACATAAAACTCTAGCAACTTAACGCGATTTAGTACTAAGAAAACCCCATAGTTCAGCTGCCATCTCAAAATCTGCATTTTGATCTTTAATAACAAATAAGTAGATATTACAATGTCTTTCTAAAATACTTGGCTTGGTATGTCCGCTATTTTACACACCCGCTATAAAAATCTTGTTTGAATTGTTTTTATGAAATGAACTTTTAGAAGTTATTTAGTTCCTAATATTGTAGGGTTTCTATATCTTTAAACTTATAAATCCGAAAATTAAATGTTTTTGATTTATGGAATTATAATAACTGGTTATTTTTTAGCAAACCTTAAAATGATTTGTTTGTTAATAACGATAAAATAAATCCCCGGCTTTAAGCCTTTCACATTAATTTTAGAATTAGGCTCGAGCACAGCTTTTATGATTAACTGCCCTGTAAAACTATAAATAGCATATGGCGTAGTTTCAACAATATTTGAAATTTTAATAAAATCTAAACCTGGATTTGGATAAGCCTTAATTCCTAAATACTTATCATCAAAATTTGAAAGAGATAAACTTGAGTCCTCAACATTCACTGTTCTTGTCTTTTCAACAGCAGGATTCCCAGCGGAATCATTCACATTGTAAGTAACCGTATAAACTCCAACACTATTTATATTTACAGGATTTTCAGTTACAATATTTTCAGTAATAATTCCATCAACATTATCATTTGCAGTTGCTCCTGCATCTCTATAAACAGATCCTATTTCTATAGTTACAGTAGCATCCCCATTGAGGGTTATTATTGGAGGGGTGGAATCTACCACGTTGACTGTTATATTATAAAATGGTTGTGCAGGAAGATTGTTTGAATCATAAATAGCAGCATTTACGGCAGTATTTAAAGATGCGTATGTTAAAGTAATTGTTTGCGCTAAATTTAAACTTTCTGTTGGAGTAATTTCTATCGTATTATCTACAATAGATACCTCAGAAATTGCAACTGAGCTATTATTGTTTTTCAAGTCAAATGAACTGTCAGTCACCGAAGATGAATTATCAATCACCAGACTCAAATCATCTAAAAAAGACACAACTACCTTGTTGTTAGCTTCGTCATAAATTAGGGCTGTTTCATTTATTACAGGACCATAGCCACTAGTCCCTCCATAAAACTCTTTGTTAATGGCTGCATACCATCGGGTTGCATATTCTAACATATCTGAATCTGATTTAAAATGTAAGGTATCTCCTCCTTCATCAGAAAGATCAATATCATATGTTGCTGGCCCTAACAATGCATTTGAATTGTTTTTAATAACTTCTACTTGTGCTGCTCTTATGATATCATTTCCTGATTTGTTACTGTGTCCTAATTGACCAATCATTGTTTTTGTACCCGAGAAATCTGTTTCAATTGCATTAACAATTGTTGTTAATCCAGTTTCATAGTCAGATTGACTAGTTCCAGCTAGTGAATCAGATTCCCCTTGAAAAAATAATACGCCTGCTATACTACCACCCACAGCAGTTATTCGCCTGTGCATAGATCCATATAGTGTTGTAGCATCTGTGTGGTCTGCTCGAGGCTGCCATTGTGAGATTGATGTTCCTCCTTTAGCAGTGGGTACAAATGCAACTGGCACTCCTGTATTTTCAAGAATAAAAGTAGCTAAAATTGGCCATGGCGAACCTTTTGCATTACCATCACTACTAACATTGTCTATTTGTCCTGAATTATTATCTGTAGCATCAGTAAGATTTTTCCAAACATCATCATTTCCAAAAAGACTTGCCTTAAGAGTTGCATGAGAATATGAGTTTAATGTTGTTCCACGCCCTGAAGCATTGCTTTGGCCACTAACGATAAAAATATCACCAATTCCTACATTATCTATGTTATGATTTACATCTGGTGTTGCTCCAAAGCGGACGTTTAGGATTCCCTGCCCAGTAATTTGATTTTGTAATATTCCTGAAAAAGTTCCTCCAGAAGGATTTGAATCTAAAACTACATAATCTCCTCCATTAAAACGGGCTTCAATCGTTGTTGGAGATCCGGTGTATGTTCCAGAAATTGAAATATCAGCTTGATTTGAGTCGTTTCTCTGAAAAACCTGATATTCATATACATTATTAATAGTTAATGATGAACTCATGGTTAATTTAGGCTGATCAGCCAGTGTAACTCTACAAGCGCCAGATATTCCAGCGATTACTTGATAGGTTGTAGAAGGAGCTCCTGTTGGTACATTGGCCTGTAGTAGTGTAAGATCTAAATTAGCTGTACTAGCCCCTTGAGTAGCGATGACTTGTGGAGACAACGAATTCTCGCTTTCATCTACCAGTTCATAGGTAATATTGGCAAGGGCATTGGTAATGGTAAAGACTGCATCACCAGCAGAATAAGTAACATCACTTACAGCGAGTGATTGATTAGCCACATCATCTAGTACAGGATTGGCAGTAATAGCAGTTCCTATAGCTTGACCAGTAGCGGCAATGGTAGGGATACCATCACTATTTACGCTAGTTCCTAAATTTTGTATTACAGGTGAGTTATATTCACCAATATATAAACCTCCTGTATTTCCACCAGGCATTGAAGAATTTACTAGGTCTGAGTTTGTAAAACCTGCAGCACCTTCAATAGCATCTGAACATCCGTCTCCGTCAGAATCTAAGTCCAATCTGTTGAGAATACCGTCACCGTCTGTATCATCATCACCCTCTGTTGCATCTAAAACACCATCATTATCATCATCTAAGTCAATAGCATCAGCAACGCCATCGCTATCACTGTCAGTATCATTAGCTGTTGTTGTATTACTATTATAAATCACATCATCTATGTATGTATTTGTCGTTGAGTTCGAATAACCTCTTACAAATTGAGTTTTTCCTGATGTATATGTAGTATTTTCAACTTGAATTATTTGTGTAAATGTTGTACCATCGTTTGAATATTCAAACGTTAGAGTTGCTCCTTCAACTATGGTCCGATACCATCTGGGGATGTTAATTCCAGAAGCATTTAAACCTTCTTTAACAATTAAACTATAACCTGAGGCATTGGATGTATAAATACGTATGTCGCTGAAATTTGCATTTACTTGAAATAAATACCCTTGCATTGCGCCTGGGTTACGTGTATTAGATCCTGATCCTCGAAGTATAAACCCCGAACGTCCGGCGGTTATGTAGGTCTCTTTCCATGTTATTGAATAATCGTTGTTTTCAGGGAATAAATCCAAAGTAACAGAGGATGTGTTTCCTGAAGCTGAAACAGGTTTTAAAGTTTTAGTACGCGTTTGGTCTTCATCTATCGTATAGATACCATTATTAACTGTTGCATTTGATGGTGTTTCACCCGTTATATCGGATTCGAAGTCATAGGTTATCACTGTTTGAGCAGTAGTACTTAACTGAGTTGCTAGCAAACATATTATAACAAATAAAAATTTATTAATTTCTTTTTTCATAATCTCAAATTGGTTGTGATTCAAAAGTATAAAATATATATCATAAATTGATTATGCTATACAAAATTTTGAAGAGTATTACAAAACTAAAAAAAGAAATTAAAAAATAATTAAAGTATTAAAATACGGAACTTAGGGAATTATTGACGTTTTTTTAATTATCGTAAATACCACTTTAGTCTTTTAAAACCTTTTTGAAATCAAATTGTTAAAGGGGGTAAAGTCGAACCATTTTGGTAAGGATTTGGAAAAATTAAACAGAAAACGCCAAGATGGTTTCTCAAAGAGATGGTACCACCATTCCACAAGTTACTGATTCAACTCAGTGGGAAAGCCAAACCACAGGTACTTGGGCTTATTATAATAATGACTCCACAAAACCAAGACTTTATAATTGGTATGCTGTAATGGGTTTACACAAAAACAGCCCTTGCTTTTTGTCTTAGAATTCAATCATTAGACTTACATTTGCGAAAAACCAATAATCGCTTCCCGGTAATCCCTGTCCATTAAATGTACCGTTCCATGCATTTTGACTCGGCCTAAAACCCAAGGGGCTAATCCATTATTTCCCATCCATTCTCCTGAACCAGGTGTGCCATTTTGAATAGTACTTAAGGATTGTGCATCAGAGAGCATCTGAAAGCTTATAACGCATAGAATAAACAACACTATACGTGTCGAGTTAGTAGAATTTAACATCAAAATATAAGTTTAAAATTGGTTTGTACTGTAATTTTAATAATTAACTAACCAAATAGTTTATTACTAAACTCTGTACATTGACCTGGGTTAAGAAATGTGAATTATTTTTCAGCTAATCGTTATTTTATTCAACTTAAGCCTTTAGGACTGACTCCTAAGTAAGAGGCTATCATAAATTGGGGGATCTTTTCAATTATTTTAGACTCACTAATCAACAGATCCAAATAACGTTCTTCAGCGATGAGGGTCTCCTTGCAATCTTTTGGAGTTCCACTGAGGGCAATGCAAATGACGCATGGTGCCGTTTCCTGTATAACGTTTACAGTAACCTTTACAGCTTAATTCTTCAGCAAGCGAAACGGCTTTTCAGTGCGTTTTGTTAGGGATTAAAATTTTGACTCTTGACTCTTTAAGGGGCTGCCTTGTGTAGCCCCATCTTTTAGACCATAGGCATATCTTCCTTCTTTAATTCAGCTATTTGTAAACCACGTAAATAGGTTAGACTAACATTTATAGACGAATGCCCCATCGCTTTCTGTAGGTTGGTTATAGAGTGGATGATAACTGAAAAAGCACTATAATACATCGCATTACAGTGCTTTATTTCTTAAAAAAGGTATCACTTTTGTGTATTATTCTCCTTTAAGTATTTTTTTTAAACGCCTCTAAATCAAATTCATTTCCATAAAAGAGCGTGCTCATTTTCATAATATCAGCAGTAATGAGAACAGCAGTTATCATAAATTAAAATAATTAATCAAGTAGTCTTCGCTGAAAAAATTTGGGTACAGATGTTTAGCTGATTCCATATACTTAGTTTTATAAAAAGTCTTATTTTTTTTTGAGTAATGGTATTTGAGAATGTAGACGTATTGTAGCATAAAAGTCTCATAGGGTCGTGAAAAATTATCAAATGAAATGGATTTAATCCATAAGTTTAAGTTCTTATCATCTTGACGGTATTTAAACAAAACCATAGCCATCAACCCAAAGTGTTCATAATGTTCAAATTTATAAAACTTATCATATTTTGTTTTGGATTCAAATCTTTCCATAATCCATTCCATAACTTTAAATTTTTTGGTTACTATTGCTGTAGTTATAATTTCATAATAGTAATCAATGTTGATGTTATTCTTATTCTGTGATTTTTTATCATAGTTGTTTAGTCTTTCAATTAAGTCTTTTGGTTCATAAAATAATTCTTGAGCGATTACTCTACTTTTAAGTATGGGATGAAATTTTGAATTTAATTTCAGTTTAAAAAAATGATCTTTACTGTCATTATTGAGGTACATATCCAAATTCAAAACCCCTTTACAAAATTGGCTAATATCTTTTCTGTCACAATGTTTTATGATGATTTTTAGACTGTCTCCGTAATAGCTGTTTAAATGTTCATAATCCACATAAATAGTGATGACCAAATTCAAAAAATTATCATTCAAAATAAGTTTCTGAACTTCAGTAGATTTTAAATCAAATGTTTTTAGAAGTGGACCAATGCAGTTTCCAAAATAAGCGACGTCATCAAAATTAAAACAGCTAAAATTCATTTGATCTAAACTAAAAACCCGCAACAAAAAATTATAGTTTTTAGCAAACACTAATTCCCGTACGATTTGCGTTAATTTTAGAACGAATTCTCTATTGGTGTGTAAGTTGTTTTCAATGTACTTTAATAAATTTTCTGGGCGGTTCATTAAAGACACCATATGGAACTCATCTTTCCATCGGTTTTTCAAATGGAAATTCATTACAAAATCATTGTAACTCTTAAAACTATTAAACACCGCCAAAGTGTCTAGAGTGTAATTACTAGGTAGAACAGGTTTTACAATTCCAAAAAATCGCCTCAGCGTATTATAGCTGATTTCAATTCCAGTTTCTATATAAATAATATCACTTAACCTTCTAGAACTGTTATAGTTATCAATTTTAAACCCTAACTTTTTTTGAGTGATTGTTTTTAAAGTTTTAATCATAAAATTAAATGTACAAAATATGTACAAATATTTATTGAATTATCCTTTAAATTTAAAGAATAATAAATATTAAAATCATGAAAAAATTTAATATACTTTTTTTAGTCATATTGTTTTCAGCCTGTTCAGAGACTAAATCACCTAATTCACAATTCACTCAGCTTGATCAACAATTAGAAAACTCAAAAACAACCAATAAGAACTCTTTAAACCTTGAAGCTACAATTAAGGTTATATTCACTTTAGATGAAGCGATAAAAAATGTAAAAGACGTTCAAGAATATACAGAATATCTTTACAAACAAGATTTGACTGGTGTAGCGCCTGATGTTATTAGTTGTTATCAGAAATTATTACCAGTGTTAGAAAATCTTTATGATGCAGAGGCAGAAAAGGAAGTTGGTGAATCTGTATGGACTGCATTTTCAGAATTTGGAAGTGTTACTGCTGTTGCAGTAAATTCAGGGGTTCAAATTTATGAAGGAGATATAATTAGAGGTAGTTTAAACCTTGCAAAAGCAGGTGCCGATGCGATGAGTATAGCTGGAGACCGTTATAAAAGAGAAGTTGAAGTTTTAAAAAAGATAAAAAAAGTCAAGGAAACCTATTTGGAATATGTTAAGTTTTCAAGCCCTATATTTCTTAAATATATGACCCAATGGGACAAGCTCTGTGCTCAAAGAGATCAGGCCTACATATCACTTTACAATTCTAATTACCCAAAAGTGATTGAGTTTGCTGATACTGCCTTAGAATTATCTCCCAATGATCGTGAGTCTATATTATTAAAAGGCTTTGCCCTGCTTTCATTGAATAATAATACCATTTCTAATGACGAACAAAAAGTCACTAAACTTGAAGAAATAGAAACCATTTTAGCATCTTATTTTGAAAAATTCCCTTCATCTACAGCACCTGCTTTTGTTTTGAAGGGTATTTTAGAATATCAAAAAGGTGAAATAGAAAACGCATTCACATTATTTGATGAAGCCTCTATTCTGTATCCAAAACAAAGTGAAGCACTTCTGGATTTAATGAATATTTTTAAAATCAGAGGTTCTATTTTTAGATCTGTTGAGTCTGAATTCATCGTTAAAACCTACATGAGTACCATGGAAGGTTTTGGTAATTTCAGTCCAAACTTTCAAAAAGCTATCATGCATAGAAACCTTGGGAACAACACAAAAGCAATCGAAGAAATTAAACGTCACTTTTTTAGACGTGGCAACCAAGTGGTTCAAGATTATTTGCCTGGTGATTTAAATTTTTGCAATAAATATTTGCCAACTGTTTTTTCTGAGATGTTTGTGGAGCGTCCTTTTGTTGATATTGAGGTTTCAGAAGGGTCTATAATTGACCCTAAGAATTCTTTACGTGTTAAAATGACTAACAATTCCAACCGGACTATAGAAAACGTTCGTTTGTTCTTATGTATTCATTTTACTGACAGTTACAAAGATAATTATCAAGTTTTTAAAGTTCCAGATGCATTAAATAGTCTTCCACCGTACTCAGAAAAGGACTATAAAGAACCACTTGAGATAGATTATGAATGGTTAGGAAACAAAAAAATAGTTCCTGAAGATATTGTAAAACTAAGAGGTGTCATCATCACAGACGATATTGTTTCGTGGATCGATGAGAAGGGATTTAAATTTCAAACAGCAAAAGATCGATCTGAGGAGTATAGTAAATTAAAAACAGATTTACCAAACGAATTGATTTCTGCGTTAGAAAAATCAGAAATCTCTGTTGACAAAGGGTATGTGTATAATGATATCACGTTTTCTGTACCAAAAGAGCTCATTAATTTGGAACCTTTTGTTACTATAAATGACATAAATTCTATAAATCCGATCCAACCCAAATCTAAACAAATTGATGCACAAAAATTGGTTTATAGATTTCGTACAAGAGTTAGTGTGGATAACTTGAAAGAGATACACATAATAACAAAATCTGGAAGTATGAAAATCCCAATACCAAAATCGTAACAGTATGGCTATTATTGATGTATTAAAATATGAAGGACCAAATGATGAGCTTGTTTGGAAATGGTCTCCAAAAAATGGAAATCAAAAACGTGAAAATCAACTAAGAATTGGCACCCAATTGGTGGTCAATGAAAGCCAAGATGCCTTCATGTTTAAAGGCGGTAAGTTATTAGATGTTTTTGGAGCTGGAACCCACACACTAACAAGCTATAACATCCCTTTTCTAGCTGATGTAATCGGACTTGCTTTTGGAGGGGACACTCCTTTCACTGCCGAGGTTTTTTACGTAAACAAGGCGCTTTCACAGGATGCTAAGTGGGGCTTGATGCCTTTTAATATCGTTGAACCGAATTTTAAAGTTCCAATTCCCATTACCTGTAGAGGAAGTTATTCAGTAAAGATAGTAGACTCTAGAAAATTTTTAACTGAAATTGTAGGGGTATCTAGCCTATTCAATCAATTAGAATTACAAAAATTATTTAGAGGAATTATTACCGAATCAACCAAAAACGCAATTTGGAAACTATCTAAAGATTTAGACTTAGGTCCTTTAGAACTTGAATATATGGTCAAAGAGCTTAGCAATAGTATTCAGCCAGCTGTAAAATTTGCTATGTCTAAATATGGTTTAGAAATTAGTTTTTTTAGTGTTGAAGGAATATCTGTAGTTGACGAAGATGAGCGCGTAAAAAAAATTGTAGAGGATTACCACCGTATTATGTCTGAGGATATGGAGGAAAAACTACGACTCAAACGTAGAGCCGAGCAGTTAAATGTATATAAAGTTGAACGAACTTTTGATACAACTGAAGCAGCTGCTACCAATATTGGTGGCTCTGAAGGTGGCGACGGCTCTGGAGGCTCTGGTATTTTAGGTACCGTTGTAGGACTTGGAATGGCCATGCCTTTGGCAAATCAAGTAGGAGGGATGGTTCAAAACCAGATGAATACTGGTAATTTGGCCAATCCTTCAAAGCCTTGTAGTAAGTGCAACACTGCTCTGCAATCTACAAGCCCTTTTTGTAAAAACTGTGGTACAGCACAGGCCAATTCTACATCCTTACCAAAACAAATTACTGAAAAAACAGTAAACTGCGATAAATGTGCTACAGGTTTTTCTCCTAAATATAAATTTTGTCCAAATTGTGGCGATGGTTATAACCCTTGCCCAAAATGTGATACTGATTTAGATGCAAATGCAAAAATATGTCATGCCTGTGAATATGTTCTTCCAAATATCTGTGAATGTGGCAATGAATACACTGCGGGTACAAAGTTTTGCTCAAATTGTGGTAAAAAACTAACTGAATAAAATGAATTTGTTTTTTAAAAAAACAGTAGCTTCTCAAGCTTTTAATATTGCAGTGGCATTTATCATTCTTGTTAATTGTATACTCATTGGAATTGAGCAATCTTATCAATCAGATTTAATTTCATGGACTCAAGATGCATGTATCATTCTCTTTATCGTTGAAATTTCAGCTAGGTGGTTAGCTAGAAATAGTGTTATTTCTTTTTTTAAAAATATTTGGAATATTATTGATTTAACGTTAATAATTGTTTCTTTAATTCCAGAAAGTTTATTTTTAAATTCTGACTTACTCACAATATTTAGAATTGTAAGAGTGGTTAGAATTATAAGACTCATAAAAGTTTTTCCAGAAACTCTTGCTATATTAAGAGTAGTTAAAAATTCTTTTGCTGCTCTTCTTAGAATTATTTCTTTACTTATTATTTTGATGTATTTCTATGCCTTAGTAGGAGTAATATTATTTAAAGGTAAAACTCATGTCTCAAATAAATTTAATGACACATTTGATCCTTTTGGTAATATCTCTGAGGCTCTATTTTCCCTTTTTAGAGTTACTACAGGGGAAGACTGGACAGATCTTAGATACGATTTGTTAAGTTCAGATGTATCAAGTTGGATTGTAAATATCTATTTTGTTTCATGGCTAATTCTATCTGCATTTTTTCTGTTAAATATTATTATTGGGGCAGTTGTTAAAAACTATGATTCTGAATATAGTAAAGACAAATCCGCAAAACAAGATGAAGAATTAAATCAATTAAGAATTCAGATTGATGAATTAAAACGATCTAAGAATGAAATGTAACCATTGTAAAAACCCAGTAAAGGCACAAGATGTTATCTGTGAATGGTGTGGACGAGAAATTACTTTATTTCAAAGTAACGATATTAATCACCCCATAAACAATTTTGAGGATGAACTTAGGGAGATTGAAATTACAGTAAGAAAAGAAATCCAAGCACGCATAGATAATAAAAACACTAACACTAAGGAAGGGTTAATAGGTAAAATATTTGGTACTACTAATTTTGAGGAATGGGATGAAGACCATGAAGAGGATGTAAGGCAACAAGTCTATAAATTACAAGCCAAAGCAGTTGCAAATTTTGTTTTGCCTACAAATCCAAAACTTTTGATAGAAATTAAGGAATTTGCAGAAAATAACTACAGACTCAATAAGGTGAGTTTTTGGGATGAAGGTGATGAAAATAAAAACAAACTACAATTATCTTTAGCTTGGTTACATTTATCTAATATGGCTAAAAATAAGCTTGGTATAGAAAATAGAAGAAGTACTGTCAATATTATGGTCACATATCTAAATAAAAATTCTAATCTAAAATGGGGCCTTATTGTCATAGCTGTTTATGTTTTATTATTTGTAATAATATCAATATTGAATTATTTCCAAGAATAATATTTTATTTTAGGGAATAAATTTGGAGCAGAAGGGAGAAAAGTCGAACCATTTTGGTGAGGATTTGGAAAAAATAAATAGAAAACGCCCAGATGGTCTCATACAAAGATGGTAACCCCATTCCACAAGTTACTGATCCAACTCAGAGGGAAAGCCCAACTACAGGTGCTTGGGCTTATTATAATAATGACTCCAAAAAACCAAGACTTTATAATTGGTATGCTGTAATGGGATTATTCAAAAACAGTCCTAGCCTTTTGTCCTAGAATTCAATCATTAGACATACATTTGCAAAAAACCAATTGACTAATTAAAATGATGAATGTTAACATTAAAGCTTTATTAACTAATTTTGTAAATTTAACAGAAGAAGAATGGTTGGTCTTATCAGCATCTCTTGTCACAAAACAGTACAAAAAAGGGGACTACTTATTAAAAGAAAATGACTATTGTAACCATGTTGGATTTGTAGACAAAGGTTTTTTTAATTTCTATTACTTAATTGGTGGTGTTGAGCATATACGAGGGTTTTTTTTCCCCAATGAATTTATTTCTAACTACCCATGTTTTCTTTTAGAGAATAAGTCTAAATTTTATATTCAAGCTCTGGAAGACTGCTCAGTTACACTTATACACCGAAATGATCTTTTAATTCTTTATGAAAAACTTCCTAAAGTTCAAGTGCTTAGCAGAAAAATAGTTGAGAATTTGTACATGGAAATTTCAGGAAAATACGAATCATTCTTTCTTAATTCTCCCGAGGAGCGTTATTTGGAATTAATAAACACTAGACCTAAATTTTTTCAAAGGGTGCCTCAATATATGATTGCTTCCTATTTAGGAATGAGTCCTGAAGGCTTTAGTAGGATGAAAAATAGAATTTCTAAAAAATAAGGGTCATTTCTTAACCCGGATCAATGTGTGTGGACTTCTCATAGGTTAATTTTGAAAATTAATTTTCAAAAAATAATTTATGTACAAGTTTATATTTGTTTTATTACTAGCCACCTCTTTTTGCTTTAGTCAAAACACGGCAATTACAAACACTAATATTCAAACAGCAGTAGAACTTTGGGTTTCAAACCCTAATTCTCCTCAATTTACAGATACCAATAATACTCCATATTTTGGTCATATCTCTGATTGGGATGTAAGTCAGGTAACAGATATGAGTTCTTTATTTGAGGAAAAACAAAATTTTAATGAAGATATTTCTAATTGGAATGTGAGTAGTGTTACAACTATGTATGGTATGTTTGCAGATGCATCATCTTTCAATCAACCATTGAATACTTGGAATGTGAGTAGTGTGACTGATATGTATGCTATGTTTGCACATGCATCATCTTTCAATCAAGATATTAGTGCTTGGAAAGTGAGTAGTGTGACTGATATGGGTTATATGTTTAGTAATGCAGTATTATTTAATCAAAACCTTTGGACCTGGCAATTAAAAAGTGGTGAGGTGAGTGTTACGGATATGTTTTATTTAGCAACGGCTGCTCTGGCGTTTGGATACAATCCAACTCCTTCCATAACACAAGATAGTAATGGTTTTTGGAGACTTTCGGATGTTGCTCCTTCCAATCTGTTTCAACCAACAACAAAAGCTGAATTACAATCAGCCGTGAACGGTTGGATTGATGGGACAATTACTGCAGATAGTTCAGTACC
>Ga0102816_1000146_pt1 | contig 31918 bp, 53 predicted proteins | sample ColrivemetaGS545_FD_84509 | JGI IMG/M metagenome (GOLD analysis project Ga0102816, IMG submission 84509) | Estuarine microbial communities from the Columbia River estuary - Flood tide non-ETM metaG S.545 | ecosystem: Environmental > Aquatic > Marine > Intertidal zone > Estuary | place: USA...
AGGCGTATTGCTTGATGAAGGCTTCTTGACAGTTTATGCGAGACAGGTTAATCGACTATATGATAACTTTGTGACTGATGCAAGTGCAGGCGGCCGGGCTCCTGTTCCACTTGCTACACAAAATGACCTTAACAACCAAACTGGCGGTGCAATTGCCGCAAACGGTATTACAATTAACTATGCTGGTCCATATACAGCAGATGTTAATGATGATGCAACAAATGAAAGTTACAGTATTCAAATCAATTGTAACAGCAATCCACTAAGTGATGTTTATGAGTATCTCAAGTATATTACACGTCGTGGTTCAACTACTCCAACATTAAATGGATTGACGCCAGATCAATATATTGGTATTGGTGTGAGATTGGATTATGCAAGTGAAACAGGCACAGTTAACATCGGTGATGAAGTTACAGGATCAACAAGTGGCGCGACTGGTTTCATTACAAACAAAAATGCAACTGGCACATATGCAACTCTTAACAATGTGCAGGGTGAATTTGTTGCAACAGAAAATGTCACAATCGGCGGAAATAGTCTCAATAACATAACAGTGACGTCAATTACATCACCAAAGCAAAGTCCACTTGGCACGTTTGCGGGTGGTAGATTCTTTGGAGCACCGGGCGTATACTTGACCAATGTCCCAGGCGCAGACCTAAACAACTATGAAGTCATTGCTGATGACGGTGTTCCTTATGCAGAGCCAATTCAGGTTACATTTACATTAAGCGGTATTCAAACTGACAGTGAAGTGCGTATTTACAATAATGACTTGACTACAACTCGAAATACTGAAATTACAGGGACAGAGACAAGCGCGTCAACACTGCGCAGCGCAAACATCATTAATGGGGGCAGCGGATATAGCGTTAACGATAAATTAACACTTGTTGGCGGAACGTTCTCGACCGCAGCAATTCTAAATGTTGATACTGTAGACGGTGGAGTGATTACAAGTGTAAGCATTGATAATCCAGGTACTGGTTACACTGTTGACCCTAGTGCTCCTGTTAGTGTAACAGGTGGCGGCGGAACATTGGCTACGTTTAACGGCACCTTCCGTGGTGACTTCAGTTATACATATACATATACAACAGATATCAATATTACAGTTGTTATCTTTAACCTGTTTGCAAAAGATATCCGCCTACTTGGATTAAGCTTAACTGCAACCAATCAGAGCATCCCTGTACAACAAATTGTGGAAAGAAACTATCTTGTAGGCTCAGTATAATACCCATCTTGGATAAATAATAACATAGCAATATGGAATTCACTAGGAGGGAACCCCAACCATGGCAATTATTACAGATCCAGATCTCATCGGTCGCTACGATGTTATCTTTGGCTCAAACGCAGGACACCAAAAAGTCTCAATCTACCCGGTTGGCGATACACAACGCGGAGCAACACTCACTAACGCATACGTATCATCAACCAGTGCTATTGCTAGCACTGACGGAACAGGTTGGACCAGCATCGCAGCAGGCGATGTGGCGGCAATCGTTACTGGACCAGACGCAGGCCACTACTTTGTAGACGCAGGCCCAACAACAACCGCAGCAACACTAGTCGACATCGACACTGGTATTGCTGGTGCAGCAACAACTGGTTTGACAGTTGGTAGCACAGCAATTAACTTTACGGCTGATACAGCGGCCAGCGCAATTATCACAATCACCGCACACGGTTATATTACTGGTGACGCAGTTGTACTTGTACAAGGTACAAACTTAGTTGACACAGCATTAACAAACGGCACAGTTTACTACGTTGTTTGGTTAAGCGCAAACACATTTAGTCTTGCATCTACATATGCAAACGCTATTGCAGCGACACCAACTGTTATTACAATGAACAACGACGGTACATCAGCAGACTCAACACTTGAAGATCGTATTATTGTTGGTGTGTTTAACAACGGTGCAGCCGCAGTTGTCCCAGCTACTACACCACTAGGCGAATTTATTCTAGGCATGGAAACAACTGGTACTGACGACGGCGACGTTAAAGACGGTATTACAATGCAGGCAATTTACTCCTTTGGTAAGGATGAATGGCGCGTTGACAGCTTGATTACTGATCTAGCAGGTAACTATAACGATGACTTGATCCGTACAGAGTATCCATTCGAAGCAATTACAAGCGAGCAGTTTGAAGTTGGTGGCGGTACAGCGCACGATAACTGGAACTGGTTTAACGATTACACTCGTAAGAAAGTTCGTACTGGTGGATGGGCTGAAAAAACTCGTAACCAGGTTGGTGCGCAGGACCTTGCACGTTGGACAGGTGTTGTTACACTTGGTGCTCTTGACATTGACACCCAAGTTTATTACCAGCAGACAGACGGTATTACAGCAAAAACTGACTTCACCTTTACTGGTGTTGTTAACGAATCAGTTCAGATTCTCCAGGATGACAACCAAGACGGCACACTAGATGCTGACTTTAGAACATACTTGAAGTTGTTTGCCCGTAAAAAGCGTAGAACATACGCACAGTCAGAAATTGCTGACATCGGTGTTACGTCGCTAGCGACAATTGTTAACCGATTCCCGCTTACTGCTACGGTAGACGCTGCTATTACACTTACTGACGCTGCAATCTTTGGTTCAGCGCCATATGCATTTGCGGCAAGCCCAGATGGTACATCAGCTGAACTAGAAACAGGCACTGATGGTGACAAAGCAACTGGACTAATATTCAATAGTGCAACTGCAACTTTCACAACAAACGGTGTGGCAGTTGGCGATACATTGCGTATTATTACAGACCCAACATCAACTACAAGTGACGTAGGTTACTACACAATCACCGTAGTTAACTCAGAAACGCAACTTACAGTTTCACAAGTTGAATATGTAGATGCGAACGGCGACTTTGTTTTTGCAACTGATTGGCAGTCCGTAGATGACTCAACAGATGTTACATACGACATTTACTCAAGCGTTATTATTCCAGCAGCAACAGCTGACACTGGTATTATCAACGTAGCGCCAGCAACACAACCAGCTGGTTCACTTGGTTCAATTACTGACACCGCAGCGACATTTGCTGCAGATGGTGTAGCAGCAGGCGACATCCTAGTTATTACTGGCGGTGTTACTGATACAAATGATGTTGGTGTGTACAAGATTGTTGACGGCAACTATGACGGCAACGCGGCAGCACCAACAGCAACTACACTTTACATCAACACAACTGACGAAGAATGGCCAGGATCAGCTGATGCATCAGTAAATTACGAAATCCGTCAACCAGGAATGTTCCTACAGTTTAAGGATCAGCTAGTTGATGCGATGGGCACAGTAACTAACCTCGCGTTTGACAACAGTGCAAAAACTATCACAAATACTGGTGATATTTGGCCAGCAACTGTCGCAGCAGGTACAATGATTGTTATTAGCGGATCAGCTAACGATGGTGAAAACGACGGACGTTACACAGTTCTAACACGTGATTCTGACACAGTTATCACATTGCTTAGCACAGACACACTTGTAACAAACCCAACTGACACAGTTGCAACTGTTGAAGTGCGTGAAGGCTTTAAGCGTACAATTGGTACAACCACATACGCTTATCGTTGGAGATTGTACGGTAACAACGGTACACTACAACAGTGTTACCAGTTCATTCAAAACCAACTACGTTCAACTGGCGATATTGATAGTGGAACAGGAAACGCGGTTGGTAACATTACCGACCCACTAATGGCATTTGCTACACCAACCGGAACTGGCTTGGACTTGTTCATTGATGATCTAAACACAGCAGACATCAACAACGCGACCTTCCAGGACCACAGTGAAGCAAGTAGAAACTTCCCGTTCACTGCATCAGGTAGCCTTGTATTCAACGCTAACCTTACAGGTGACGCAAACTCCAAGTATTGGTTGTTCTTTACAGATGACAGTGCTGGTGACAACATTGGACGTAACTACGGTACACAAACTGCAATTATCGTTGAGGATGCGGATAACACACCAATCTTCGGAGACATTGTTGGTTCAGGTAACCACACAGGACAGGCTGTTGCTCCAGTAGACGGTAACATTGGTATTCCGTTTACATACGATTACGACGTTAACGTACAACGTGGTATTGCATCAGCAGCAAGTGACGCTCCAGTTATCTTGGTTGCTATTGGTCTAAGTAACGCTCAGTTCGTTATCGCGGCTGGTACAATTACTCGAGCAACTGGTATTACAATTTCAGCTGTTGCGGCACTTGAAAGAAACTACCTAGTTGGTACAGTCTAATAACTGACTACTTTATAACCATAAATAACACTGTGGAGCAATTCACAGTGTTATTTTTTGACATAGAAAAGGAATATTAATGACAGAGATGGATCCAGAGAAACTATTGCGCATTGCACAAGGTTTAGAAGAAATAGAACTTACTGATGAGCAAGTAAATGCAAAAGCAAGAGAACGTTGGACAGTTTTACCTGAAGATCGTAAGGAAAAAATTTTACATCGTCGCAAAATGCGCGAGGCTATGTTTAAAATCCTCAAGTATGAGGCGCGTGATATGCCACATATGATGACTCCTGAATTAAATGCACTAAAAGAAATCTTTGATGAACAGCTTGACCCAAACCTAGCGATGGTATGGGCAAGGTTTACATTCACATGGGACGTACATCCTACAGGCAATCCAGTAATTGTACGCAAAGAAGCATGGGTAAGAGAAGGCGGCGGATTTGATCCAGACATTGGTGTACACTTCCCAAGCGCATTTACAGAGCAGGAAATCGATTAATGAAAATTCTATATAGCGAAGGCGACTTCCTAGAATCACGTCACCAAATCATTGCATATCCTGCAAGTGTTGGTGGTGACATGAAACTTGATATTGAAAAGGATGTAACACAACGTCATCCAGACGTCAAGCAATGTGTGTTTAATATGTTTGCTGAAAATGAAAACTATGATGTAGTGCCGCCGCTGTTAGGCGATGTTATTTGGACTCATACGTCTGGAAACAAATGGATTGCGCATATGATTATTTTTGATGAACGGAATGCAATCAACTATGAAGCACTTGCACTTTGCATGAAGTCTATCAAGAAAAAGGCAATTGAATTAGATCAAGAGCAAATTGGTATTCCAATGCGTTGGTTCCCAGACAAAATTATGATGATGAATTGGATACGTACATACGAAACAATTGAAGATACTCTTAGTGAAGAAGGCGAAGATGCTGTGGTAGGTAACTTTCAAGTATTTGCATACGACCGTGACTCAGAGTATGTTAAACGAGTTGTAGAATCATTGCCTGGTCAAAAACGCGCATTCTATTCTGACGTAAAGATCCAGTTTCGCAAGTTTTGATACCAAGTCTTAGGCTCAACAACTGGATCTAGCTTGCGCAATGCAGCACGCCAATTTTGATAATCAGTTTGATTAAATATGTCAACTTGTTTGCGATACGGATATTTGTTTACCAGCCACGTTTCCACTTCAAGTTGGTATGCTTGTTTACGTTTAGAACTGACATGTTGGTTAAGATGTGGTTTTAAACATGTAATGCTGCCATGCCGTTCAAATAATGAGTTCAACACAGAAGACGCAGGAAAGTCAACATGGTCCATTGCAATGTAGTTCATATATGGCATTGCATCACAGTGTATAGCACTAATTGGAAGTAAATGATTGTTCATAAAAGACATTTGATAAAACGAATTCTTACGTGCCATATCAAAGCTACGTTCATTCGCAAGCCATGCATTTTCAGCCATCCCTTTGCAAAAGCGCCGCCAAGGATTTTGTATGATGCAAAATATATGTAAGTGTTTAGGAACAAGAGCAAACGTAGGTATCTTTTCCCATTTATTGATGCCAACTATATTAGCCATAGTAGAGCTCATGTTCTTAGGCACGTCAGCCCAAACAAGGTCACTAGTGGGATCACGGTAAAACATAAACATATTTATATGGATAAATAATACAAAGATAAACACAAAAGGAATAACACATGACAAGTGAACGCAGATATACTCGAATCCCTCCTGAAAGCACAGGTGATAGAGTACAGATGAATGTTACTATTGATGTACCGTACATTAACAAAGCTGACGTCTGGTTGACAGGCTCATTAGTAGTTGGTGCAACATCAGGATTTAGTGGGCGTATTGCGCGACTGCGTGAGGATACAGCAACAACTGGTGTTGTTAGTTTACGTCCAGAAATTGATCCAGAAGACAATAATATATTTCCAACAGTTGGTGAAAATCTTCAACTAGGCGGTGTGACAATTGCACAAGTTGGACCAGGAGCACAGACTGAAATTTTTACACCAGCAATGAAAATTGTAGGTTGGAGAGGATCATACAGTGGATTAGATGTTGACAAACGTGGTAATGCTAACGTTAGATTTCAAGAAGGCAATCCGTCACTTGATGCATATGGTAAATTAAGGATCTCACAAGCGCGGCCTGTTGGCGATTATGTCTTTGGACAAGATTTATTGCCAAGATTCATTTCTCAAGCAACGATCGGTAGCGGCACTGTAACTTGGAGTAGCACAGCGAGAGCTGCAATTTTAAGCACTACAACTGCAAACAATGATCATTCTCAAATGACAACCGACCAATATCACCACACCATTCCTGGCGAGTCGACCTTTGTAAACATATCCGTTAGCTGTGGTGATACAGGAAAAGCTAATCTTGTACGCCGATGGGGATATTTTGATGATAGCAACGGCTTCTTCTTCCAACAAGCAGGCCCAGATAATATCAGTTTGGTATTACGATCTAGTTTAAGCGGCGCACCAATTGATACAGTTATTCCGCAGTCACAGTGGAGTAACGACGTTGCAGTCGGAACAGGTGGAGAGCTCAACATTACAGGTATGCACCTAGATACATCACTTACTAACGTATATTGGATTGACATGCAAGATGGCGACGGACGAATTCGATTTGGTTGCTTTTATGAAGGTGAAAAGATTACATTCCACGAAGAATTTACTTCTAACAGCAGATCAGACCTAATCATTCAGACTACACGTTTACCACTCAGAGTTGAACAACTTAATACAGGAGTAACAGGATCATCAAGTGAAATTAAATGGTATTCTGGTGCAGTGTATTATGAAACCAATTTAGTTACCAAGGAGTTAGGATACCCAACCACATTTGAACATAGCGGAACAACAGTAGGGTCAACAGAAACTTTTATTGGAACTGCAAGGTTTGCGCCAACAGTAGCAAATGGTGCAACAAATCACAATTCCTATTTTCCAGAACGGATTGCTATTCAATCAATTGACAGTGTTGCATTGGCGCCAGGATGGGTTAAAATGAGAGTGTATGCAGGCGGCGCCCAAGTCGGCGGCACATGGGATCAAATTCCTGGTACAAACTACCAAACAAATACAACAGGTGCTATCGGAACGCCCGGCGCATTAATTGCTGTATATTATGTTAATGGTATCGAGAAGATTGAACTCACTAACATTTACAACAACTCAAACAATTCTGCACTGCGAAACAAAGCAGATGGTACACCTTTGGAATTTTATTTTACAATAGAACGACAGATTGGAGCAAACGACGTTGACGTTTCATTCACATATATAATCAAGGAAATTGCAATATAAGTTATGCCACATTTAATCTTCAACTATGGGGACTGGGACTTTTGGGAACTCTATAATCCAGACAGTTCGTTTGGCAATCAAAAGGTAACTTTTGACGGTCCTAATAGGTTGATCCTTATTAATGAAGGCATAACAGATATTGACTTCCGAACTGATATCTATTCAAACTGGAAAGAATGGGTACTTGCCCGTGTTAATTCAGAATTTTTACAAGCACTAAGCGTTGTTGGTGGTGACCCACTACCAGGCGCACGTATCTTGGGAAGTACATTCTTTCTTGAAAACGGTTGGCGCATTCGTAGTTGGGAAGGTGACCACATTCTAACAATTACAGGTAACGTGTTTACACGTGAAGGAGAGGATCCAGTTGAACCGCCTCTCGGTAATTTTAAAGTTACGGTTAACTTTAACACATCTACACTTGTTGAAGGTGGACGCAGTGTTGGCGCTGAACTTGGCATTAACTCAGTTATCCAACTTGATGAAGTGTGGAAAATTCACGGATTGGATGTTAACAATCCACTCAACGTTACAGGGACATCACGTAACGCAGATTATATTCAGCAGACCATTACTGACAATGGTGGCGGAGACGTAACCGTAACACGAACGGACACATAAATGGTTAATCGCAAGGGTACGCCAAGAGAGATTGCCACCCAGGGCTTATCTAGTCCAGACGGTCGCGGTATTGCTACCCAAGGTTTTATCGAGCCAATCCTCGGAGATCTAATTTTTGGTGGTGCTGCAGGCGTAGTAATCCAAGGATCAATTGGCGGACTATTAACAGGCGGTAATGCCCTTGTACTTCGTGGCTATGTCATCGCTACTGACGGTGGACTTATTACTAACGGTGTTGGTAACATTGAGTTTACTTCTAACATTACTGGTGCTGGCGGGCTCGTCTTTGGCGGCGCAGCAGACATCACAACAAGCATCGTACCTACAGTTGGCGGCAACGTCAGTATAGGCGGTACTGCACAAGTCAATGCACTATGGAATATCTTCCCACAAGGCGGACTTATTACTGGTGGCGACGGTGTTGAAAATATCAGCTACAATGTGCTTGGTGCGGGCGGCCTTGTAGTAGACGGTGCTGGTAACATTAATGTTACGTTTACAACTGGCGATGGAACAGACGGCGGACTTAACACAGGCGGTTCTGCTAATATTGACACTGTTGGACTTAGATTTGGACGTGGTGGCGCTAAGATACCGCCAAGACGTCGTCAACCAACTACTACGTTTGACCCGCCAATATACAATCCAGACCATCACCTCCAGCCAATGGATTATCTCAAGAAGATCCAGGACGCGCTCGAGAAAGCTGCAAAGGACAAACAAGAGCTATACAAGTACCTAAGCAAAGGTACGCTCATGGTGCAGGGACGCGCACGAGTAATTGCTGTATACAGAGATCAACCAGACGGCACTATGATTGTTGCCAACAACCCACCACTTGTACCAATTGAATTGGATCTGCCAAGTGTGTTTAGTAAGGGCGCAACAGCACTTGAAATTCAAGAGCTAGAAGACCATCTCTTCCTAAATGACATTATGGGCTTGGGCAACTATAAAATCACTACAGGGCCAAAAGCTCGCTATGTGCAACACTCTAAGAAGTCAACAAGCGGCAAAGCCAAAGTCAATTTCGTAAGTGGCGCAAGTGGTGTTAAGATGGTGTCACGTGACGACAAGGTCCGCCAGCAAGATGACGATAATATTGTACTTAATATGCTACCACGTAGCCTTCAGGACCAAGAGGAAGAAGAGTTGCGTTTTCTAGGAATCATTGATTGACACTGTCTTTGTGCTATGTTATAACTATGGAATGATAAACACAATTATAGAATTCCCTGTTAATAGCAGGGAATAACCGGGCCGCTCAAAGAATTTACAGGTGGCTTGGGTTCAAGTAAGTCACCTGTTGAGCAACGGCACGGGGCCCAACAAAATTCCGTGTCCCGCTTGATCAGCCGGGATATAATCTCTTTGCCGGGGCGTAGTACCGGCAAACAATACGGCCGAGGATAAGAAACTCTGATGGGTGGAAGAACACTGTGCCATCAGCAGCATGACACCTATTGCTCATATAGGTAGTTAAAAAGTTCGTGTGATATGCCTCGAAGGTCCGCCGCCGAGTTTAAGAGCGCAGGGGGAGGTATTTTGTGGTAACATAGAGAGATAACCCTAAAGATTATGATGAGCCGATGTATCGACAGTATTTGATGACTGTCTATGTTCCATTAACCTGTCATGGCGTTACACTGTAGCCGGAGATAGTAACTGGCAACTATTTAAGGAGAAACTGCCATGGTGTAGCGTTAGTACCGACGATAATGAGAGTGAGATTAGACGCTTCTGGACAGTTTAAACAGGAACGACTTGATTTTAGGTATATTAGACAAATGAACAGGAGCAATAATATGAACGACGGTAAAGAAGAAATAGAATTAGATTTAGATCAGAAAACGATTGACTATCTAAATGAACGTGCTACATTGGAAGATAAGACAGTAGATGAAGTTGTTGAGGATATCCTCCGCATTGTAATCGCTGCATATGAAGAATAACGCCTCCTTAGCTCAGCGGTAGAGCCGGGGTCTCTAAAACCCAGCGTTGGGCCGGTTCAAGTCCGGCAGGAGGCACCAAAATACAAGGTAACTAAAATGCCAAGAGGACCAATGGAATCGATGCAGTCTTACAAGCATCGTGTCAACAAAGAACGCATGTTGCAAGAGGTCGTCGCGGCAGAAACCTTAGAGGATGTAAAAATCCTTTTACTAAGTTGGATCGACGAAGGAACCATCCTACGACATCAACCAGCACCATGGGATAGATAAAATGGCATATACACCAGACAATTGGGTTGTTATTAAATTTAATGGCGACGATCCACATTATCGCGTACTAGCAGGATGGAGTGGCGGATATCTACACGGCAGTAGCTGGCAGTTGAACAGCGGAATCACCAGAGTAGAAGAGGACGGCGAACTCCTTAATTTCTACGGCGCTAGCGGCTCATGTTATCGTGTACATAAAGAATCATACACACTTAGAATGAACAATGCGTCCATCTGGGACCAGTTGCAAGCGAAGCATGGCGACAAAGTAGAGCTTATGGATGAAGCTACTGACTGGTTAGCAATGGACTGGATTATTTCATAAAAGTGCTTGACAATTGTTTTGTATTAGTCTACATAAATAGTTGAAACAGGAGATATGACATGAGTGACCAACGTCGTTTAAGAGAACTTGCAGGAATCAGAATGCAAGAAGAATCAGCACCAAGACCTACAACTGTACTACAGATTGATTTGCATACCGGCTACGCAGAAACTGCGGCAGTATCAGACTTTATGGAAGCGGGTGGCGAAAGCAGCCTTGGAGATGAAGGCTACGAAAGAGTTCAAGGCGGTCAAAGCGGACCCCATGGCGGCGGTGATGCAGTTGTGTACATGGGCGATGGCGATATGTGGGTCTTAATCTACTAATCAAAAGGCAATTAAATTGACCCCTAGTAAAACAGAAAGTGGATTTGGCTTGTTCAAGTTCACTGATACACATGGAAATGATTGTAGTCTTCAAAAGTCTAGTGCTGCAATGTATGATGCAGTTTGGTTAGGTATTTCTAATCCTGAGATCAATGTTATGGTTGACGGTGGCTGGAAAGCCATCGCGCTACCTGAGGACGCAGTAGTTAATTCACGTATGCATCTCACGCAAAAACAAGTGCGTGAATTGCTTCCACTATTACAACACTTTGCCGAACATGGCGAACTACCTAACAAAGGATAAAGCAATGCGGGCTGAAACTAGAGAGCTGCTTAAAAACTCTGCTGCTGAACTTGACGATATTTGTCTTGACACAGTTATGAGTGAAGAATACATGGATGATGTCCAACAAATTATAGAAGATGCTGCTAAAGCTATCCGCAAAGCGATTGCATCTGATAACGACGTACAACGATAAAACTGTTGACAACTAACTTGCAACAGTGTATAAATAGACATACCGAGCCAGAAGAACTTAATAGGAGCACGTAGAGCTTGCCTCGAATATCTGGATGGTTTATATCGCGGGGAATAAGACTTAATTATTATACATAGAGAACGTAACCTTATATAAGGAACACTATATGACATGACTAGAAAATAATTAATTAGATAAAATTAGTATAGAAGATACACTAGATGGGCATGTAAAAACATTAGACGGTTCAGCCCAGGACCTTTATAGAAACAGTATAGAGCCGTTAGTAATAATTACTAACGGTTTTATCATGAATGTTAGATGAATTTTGGCGGCGATATTTGACGTAACCCGTCGCGGAACAAATCAAAGTTTTCAGCTAAGCTATCAAATATTTTACTGCCAGTAACACTAGCTGCTGCACTGTAACTGCCACTACCAATCTCAACATAGTAACGATCAGACATGCCCCGAAATCCAGGAAATATACCTGCTACTACAAGACAGTTGTCTCCTAGTTCTTTTGCGGATGTAGGTGTGGTAATGCTCATATAACGCAGACCAAAAGGCTCAACAAAAAAATCTGTTTTTTCGACATGGTCAGCTAGCAGCACACTTACATATATTTTAACCTGAGGATAAACCCGGAATGTATGTATTTCGTCTAATACTGCTGAAAACTTTTCAACATAAGCGTCTTTCATATCAATATTTAGCTTGACAAGGCAAACCATGTTGCTTATAGTGTAAAAGTATAGCAAATGGAGATATTACATATGACATGGCAACCAATGGATACAGCCCCGAAGGACGGTACAACTGTCTTAGTAGTTGTACGCGATACAGTAATGACGGCATGGTATTCTGAAAACACAGGCCTTTGGCCACACAGTGATGAATTTAATGATGACGGCGAAGCGTGTAACGTAGGACTACCAAGTTGTTGGATGCCATTACCAGAACTGCCAGGCGAGCAATATGAGTAAACGATGGGTTGTACAAGTTGAGCAAGTGGTAACTCTAGATATTCTAGTAGAGACTGATGGTGAACGTCCTACTGATGACGATGTTTATGACGCTATGTGCTATGTGGATAATCATCTAGACAGTTTTGTTGATTCAGAGACAATTGTAGGAATTGAGGATTATGATTTCACTGATGAAGGAGAACAAGATGAGTGACCTGATTGGTAAGCAAGTTGAATGCCACGACATGCCTTCGTCCAGTTTTTACGTAGCAGTGTCAGGCATTGTTGAAGACGTTAAGGGCGACTGGGCTACGGTCCGAGCCACACAAGTAATGGATCGTTGGTCAGTGTTGTGGGAAAAGCATCCTACTAGCTGTTTGACATCTGTTTTGATTGCAAACCTGGAAATGGCTTGACACTATAACCAACATCATATAAAGTAATATCATGACAGATAAAAATGAACGACCAGCCGTGGTTGTCCTAGTAGGATTACCAGCAAGCGGCAAAAGCACAGCACGGGCGCTCGCCGCGGCGCAAGGCGCTAGTGCGACTAGCTTTCAGTATAGCACAGATGACATTGTAGAACGTATGGCCGCTGAAATGGACACCGTCTATGATGAAATTTGGTCTGACTACATTGGTGAAGCAACAAAAGAAGCTGACGATGCTGTAAAAGAAGCTATTGCAAACAAGCAAGGTGTGCTTTGGGATCAGACAAATATGTCAGTTAAAAAGCGCCGTAAGGTGCTCAATAAGTTTGGCAATGAGTATCGTAAAGAGTGCATCTGTATTCTTCCGCCATTCACTGCTGAGCAGCAGATTGAACTTGAGCGTCGCCTTGCAAGCCGTCCTGGCAAAAAGATTCCTAAATTCGTAATGAAGAGCATGTTGGAAAGCTTTGAGCTGCCTGACACAGATGAAGGATTCAACCGCGTTCTGTATTTTGACATTTACGGAACGATGATTGATCGCAACCAAGCTGCTGAACTGTTCAGCAAAAACTAATCAACCAACCTAATATACAAGGAGAAAATGTATGGGTGGACTATTCTTAACGGTAATTTTCATTTTCGCAGCAATTGTGCTGTCGCTAATTAAATTTCCAGCCGCAGTCGCAAGGACGAAAAAACTAGCGACAATTGGCTGTCTTTCAGCAGCAACAGTAACTGGGCTACTTGGCGCTTTTAGCTATAACGACGCCGGTTTCCAACAGCACGTCCGTACCATCTTTGGTACAGAAAGCGCTGTACTTGATACTGGTTGGTATTTTGAAGGCTGGGGTAGAAGCACAAGCTGGCCTAAATTTATTACAGTTGCCAACACACTCAATCAAGACGCCGGCGGCAGTTCAATTACTGGACCATATCGTGTCCGTCTTGCAGATAACTGGACAGGCGACGTAACGCAAAGTACACGTTTCCAAATTCCAACTGATGCTGAACAGTTTATTCGCATGTCACAGACTTTCCGTAGTTTGGACCGCTTGGTAAACTCAACTTTGATGCCAGACGTTAATGCAAGTATTGATAGTGTCGCGAACATGTACACTATGGAGGAATACTACAGCGGTGGTAAGCGTGACCAATTTAAGACTGAGTTCTTTGACACAGTCACAAAAGGCCGCGCTATGGTGCGCCAAATTAGCCTAAATCAGGCTGGTGGTGTTATTCCGAGCCGGGCGCGTCCAAACGATGATGAAGCAACAGATGACACTGCCCTAGTTGGCGATACAGATGTGCGTCGTGTTGTAATGGAGAAGGTACTTGGCCCAGATGGTAATCCGGTCCGTGTGCAACATGCTTACCCACAGTTTGGTATTACAGTAAGCCAGGCTATTCTTGAAGGTATTGATCCAGATGATGAATACGAGCGTCAGATTAACGATCGTAAGAGTGCAGCATCACGTCGTGTCGTAGCACGTGAACAGCGACTAGAGCAAGAAGAGCAACGTTTGCTAGCTATCCAAAGTGGTGCAACAGAGATCGCAAAGCGCCAAGCGGCAGCACAAGTTGAACAAATCGAGCGTACAACTAACGCTGAAACTGAAAAGCAACTTGTGCTTATTGGTGCAGGGCGTATGCAGGAAGAAGCAGCAATTGCACGTGATACAGCACGTATCAATCTCGACAGAGCACGTATTGACGCCGAAGCTGTAACAGTTGCAGCAGATGCTGAAGCCTACGCTAAGGAAGCAATTCTACTAGCTGACGGCGCACTTGCACAGAAACTTGAAGCTTGGGTGCAAGCACAGACAGTTTGGGCAGCAGCGGCAGCTGACTTGCAAGTACCAAGCACAGTTATTGGCGGCGGTAGCGGAGAGGGCGTAAACAGCGTCAACAGCGCACAAACGCTTATGGACTTGCTAATGGTTAACTCTGCAAAGCAGTTAAGCTTAGACCCAACTATTGCTGCACCACGCCAGTAATAGATAAAACAAAAAAGAATGGGCCCTACGGGGCCTTTTCTGCTTGACAAAGGCAAGACACTTTGCTAGATTGAATTGTAAGCAACGGAGATACACAATGACACATGTAATTCAATCACACCCAGCAGTAGATTACGTACAAGGCAACGGCGTATATAGCACAGGCGACTACTTTGCACTGCCATTTGAAACTGCACGTTACGGTACAATGTACCACAAGTTCCGCTGCGGTACTATTGCAGGACTTGCTGCACAAGACGGCGAAGACGTTGATGCAGCAATTGCAGAGTGCAAGCAGAAGATGGTAGACTTTCCATACATGGGGCACAAGATGGCTTGGGCGAACGGCACAGGCTCTTCGATCACTGCAGAAGCCCGCGCAAAGGTTGTTGTTCCAGCGCAAGCTTGGGACGATGTGATTGAGTTGGACGGTGTGCGTTACACACTTGTTCCAGCAGCAAACCAAAACGTAGATTTGGTAGAGGTTGTATAAAATGAAAGAATATCTTGTATGGGGCGAAACTGGTCCAGCTGCTGGAGATTGCGTTGAAGAAATTCGCAAAGCGACATCCCCAGAAAATGCACGACAAAACTTTATCCGTAAGATGAAGAAGCGGCCAGTTTGGGAGTATATGGGCGAACACAACGTTCACGTCCGGGAATACGTAGCAACAAAAGAACGTAAAGAAGTTGAAGAATATTTGACAAATGACTTTAACGTTGAAGGTTCTATTGGCGAAGTTATTCTAACCTTGCGGGCTTACCAAGCAGACATTCTTGCACGTGGTGGTATCCAAGGTTCAGGGCGCATTGAATGTGAAGATTATGGCTATGATGGTGCATATGATATTGTAATCAAATATCGCCGTTACGAGAATGATGAAGAATTTGCAGCCCGTACCCGCCTTGAAGATATGGTGCGGCAGAACAATGAGTCTGCAAAGGCTAAAAAAGAAGCACAAGAGCGTAAGGAATACCGGCGCCTCAAGAGGAAGTTTGAAGGAAAATAAATGTATCAAGCAATTGGAAAAGAAGAATGGGAAGCGTTGCCAAACATTATTGACAATCCTGACTTGGCCGCTACACTAAATGGTGGCGAAACATTTTGGGCATACACATACATGTTTCCACACGCAACTCGTGCAGGTGTGACGTGTACAATGGAGGCTGGTATTAGCTATAGCAAAATGACTGGGTTGTTTACCAAATACGTGCAGGCTGTAGAAGAAGCGAGTTAGTGCTTGACAAGTAAGGCGTATTACTTTATAGTCTAAGAGCAAGCACAGGAGATATTACACATGGAACGCAACACAGACGGAAATGTTTTTGTATTCAGCTTCAGCCGTGAAGGCTTTGAGGCAATTGTTAACCTCACTGCTATTGACCAAGAGTACGTTATGGCAAAAATGGCCGATGAAACCTCGCCACGCGATGTGTCAAACATACTCAATATGATGGTTCTCCGGGCCCGCTACAACGAACACCGTGGTATGGAAGTTTGGCTAGTTAAGCTGGACGAAGAAGTGTCAGAGGAAGAGTTGTTGCAGATGGCTGAAGACGACCCGCAAGCTGCTGCTAACTTAGCCCGGATGGGCGAATGCCTGTACCGCAAGAAAGCAACAGGGCGAGAAGTAATTGCCTAAATTTGAAAAAGAAGCAGACGCGCAATACCGTCCGTGGATTTCGGATGACTTATTTTGTCTTTGGTTTGAAGATAACTGGCGAGCACATGATGCCTGGGTTCAGTTAATGCACAAAGAACTTATTAACGACAGTTCTAACATCGTTTATCTGAAGGACATGCGCACTGGCCAACGCGGCTGGGGGTTTAAGAATCACGAGTTAGGACTTATGTGTAAATTGGTGACGGGCGGATGAGAAGGTCAATGATTGCAGTTGATGAATTAAACAGATACACTGATGCTATGCTAGAACTCGGGTTCAGACGATGGGATGACTATATGTTAGTAGGTTTTCGACCAGACGGTCATAACGTCGAAGCGTTTTACGTAGTCTGGAATGATCCTGAAAAAGAAGTTATGGCTAAATTGGTATACTACACATGAATGTTGAGAATGGTATATTGTCGTTTGATAACACGAAGGACTTGTTAGACACTCGCCATATTCATCATCAAATTGACGATGAATATTTTGGATTATACACTACCCTTCCAAACGGGAGATTTGGGTTTCCTATCTTAGACGACGAAGCTGAAACATTTTTGAAGTTGCATGTAGACCTTTAACTGCAAAAATAATTCAGAATAATGTCTGTTTTTTGTTGACAACCAAGGCGTATTACTTTATAGTCTAAGAGTAAGCAAAGAGGAAAACAAAATGACTTTTACAGAACTCACCGCCCGTTACGTAGAACTTACTCGTCAGCGTCCAGACCGCCGTTGGAAAGAATCCACCCTTGCCGCTAAGGTTGCAGAAGTTGAAGCCGACCTTGCAGAGCAGGCGCGCCTAACTGCTGAAAAAGAAGCAGCAAAAGAAGCTGCTCGCATCGTGCGCGAGACACGCATTGAAGCACGTGGCCCATTTGATGAGTTTGCTGCTGCTTCCAACCGTTTCAAGGATCTTGAAGAAGGGCGCCTTGTCCGTGTTTGTGTTTGGGCTAAAAGCGTAATCGACCAGCGCGAATTGTTTGCGGCAGAATTTGCCAAAGCGTTTGCTGATAACCCACAATATGCGATGAGCTGGAGCGGCAAGTATTTCCAACACGCTTCGGAATTGCAAGTTGCTGTTACAGTGCGTGACTATTTTGAAAACGGAATCACCGAAGCTGGTATGTTGGATGCGGCACGGTCCGCAATGATGCAGAAAGCTAAGTACCCTGCGCGGAGCACGTCCCCAACAAGCAACCTGACAGAGCAAGAAGAGCTTGTTGCATGGACCAAAGTTGTTGGTTACATGGACGGCAGCGAATACTTTTAATCCCTGCTTACAACTAGGATGGATAAAGCGGCTCTTCGGAGTCGCTTTTTTCTTGACATCTATACCAAGACACTTTACATTGGTGCTATGAAAACTGTACTGCAACATTTAAAAGATCGCCACGTTGATCTCAACCTTCACACTGTATGGGTGGACGAAGTGGAACGTGTTGCGACTTATCCGCTTTGGAATTTGAGCGGGCAGCTTTGCGGCTATCAGGCGTATCGTCCTGAGGCAAGCAAGGTACAGAAGAATGATGAAGCAGGCAAATATTACACATACCGCGGCAAGAAGCTTGCGCCAGATCGTTTGGAGCGTCCAAACAAGAACCGCGCTGTATCTGTTGCATGTATGGAAAGCTGGTACTTGACTAACACACTGTTCGTAACGGAAGGCTACTTTGATGCTGTTCGTTTCACCGAGTTAGGCGTAAGTGCTGTTGCATTGCTGAGTAACGATCCTAGCCCTGATTTACAGAACTGGTTGATGTTCGTTAGGCAAGAGCGACCTGTTGTTGCTATCTGTGACCCTGGTCGAGCTGGTTCTAAGCTGGTTAAGGCAGGTCATGTGTCGCACGTTGTTCAACTGCCAAATGATCCTGATGGTGACTTAGGAGACGCAAGCCCTGATTACGTACAGAACTTGATTGATTTGTACGTATAGGGATTGACAATCTACGCTGAACAAGTATAATGGTAGAGTAAATGGAGTCATTAAATGAAAATTATTAAGCCTGCGCCAAGCGCTGAAAACTGGAATGTAAAAGTTTATTGTACTGGTTTTGGACACGACAGCAATGGCTGTGGTGCGCGGCTTAAAGTTTTTCGTGAGGACCTAAAGTTTAATCCAGGCGACAAAGCTGAAGACCCAGCAGTGACATTGAAATGCATTGGCTGTGGTGAACTTACTAACCTCGGCATGGAATTTTATCCCCCTAATCACAAACGTTTAAAAAGGCTTAAAAAATGAGTGTATATGACATTATCCAAGAACTCAACTTGGAAAACGGATCCAACTACAAAATGGATGTGTTGCGTAAGCATAAAGATAATCAACTGTTGCAGCGTGTCCTCAAGATGACATACGACAAAGTTGACTTTACGTATGGCGTGACAATGAAGAATGTATCTACTGACGTAGAGTACAAAACTATCAACAGAACACTTGCATCTGCGCTAGACGTTTTGGAAAATGATTTTGCCAAGCGTAAGGTGACAGGCAATGACGCGCTGTATAAAATTGGTGAAATGTTGAATCAGTTGTCAGACGAAGACGGAGATGTTATTAAGAAAATCCTGACTCGTGACTTGCGGATTAACATGGGACGTAGCAACATCAACAAAGTGTTCAAAGGCTTGATCGTAAAGCCAGTTTACATGCGTTGCGGACTGTTTGGTAAAGGCAAAAAGAGCAAAATCAATCCCGAAGGATCATTTGTTCAGCTTAAAGCTGATGGCACATACCGTGAGTTTACAGTTGAAAACGGTGTTCCAATTTGTAACAGCCGCAGCGGCGAAAGCTATGACTATCCTGTTATCTACCAAACACTCGAAACGTATCCAGATGGCCACTACATTGGCGAACTTACTGTAATGCGGGACGGTGCAATCCTTGACCGTGCAACTGGCAATGGCTTGATTAATTCAAGCGAACCACCACACGACAGCATTGTGCTTGATTTGTGGGACTATGTGACGCTGGAAGAATACACCAACGCTGCAAACAAAATCAAAGGCACTACGCCATATCATAAACGCTTTGCTAAACTGACAGAAATTGTTGGATACAGCACTGCATCAGACCACCCTGGATATGTTCGTGTTATTGAGACACACATTGTCGACACTGTTGCTGAAGCGCTAGCGCATTGTGCTCGTTGGATGGAAGCAGGACTTGAGGGTGCGATTTGGAAAGACCGTGACGCAATTTTCCGTGACGGCACAAGCCCGCAGCAGGAAAAGCTCAAGCTGGAAATTGATGCTGATGTACGCATTACTGGCTTCAAGCCAGGAACAATTGGCACAAAGCGTGAAGGCAAGATTGGCAGTATTGAGTACGCAACTGATGATGCGAAGGTCAAGGGCTATGCTAGCGGCTTTACAGATGCAGAACTGGATGACATGGATGCACGCCGTGAAGAATTGATGGGCATGGTAATGACATTGACATGTAGCGACATCACACGCGGGCGTAGCAATGAGCACTATGCACTAAGCCACCCTCGCTTTGTTGAACTGCGTACAGACAAAACTGAAACAGACACATTAGAGCGGATTATGGAAACCAAGCAAATGGCAATGGCCGTAGGAAATTAAAATGACTAAAATTTACATCGCATTTTACGACGACGAAGATGGTGGAAGCCGTGAAAACTGGAATACGTTTTACACGCCTTGGGTTGCTGCAACCACATATGAAGCAGCTGAACAGCTTGCTAAAGATGCAATCAAAGCAAATGTCTATAGTAACTACAATATGAACGTGGATGATGACCTTGATCAAGCTGACATGGAAGAAGAGGACCGTGAACAACTTCTTTGGGAATTGGATAAATTCCATATTGAAATTCAAGCAGGCGAACTTGAGGGGCAGGGATAACAAAATGGCCATAATCGGATTTATAATGATGGTCTTTAACTGGGACAACCCAGACGAGTTTTGGTGGTGGCTAGGCTTATTTTTCTTTATTTTAGGTATTATCTAGTATTCCCCAAAATAAAGGCTTGACAACCAATGCGCATTACTTTATAGTCTAGTAGTAAGCAAAGGAGACACACATGCCGAACCCTGTATATGAAATTGACGCCCTTGTCCCAATGGCCTTTTTGGATGTTAGTAACACTCTTAACAACCGCCACTGGAAGTTTTGCGCAGATGAAGTTCAAGACGCGGATGGCCGTTGGCTCCGTGATGATGAACTGACATTCGAACAATTTGGCGATCTTGGTCCTAACGCGATGTTGCCAACAGGCACCCGCGTTGTTATGCCCCACCTTTGGGGTCCATACCACCAAGCTGGTTTGACGCCTGCAACAGACTTTGTTATTACACTGCCAGACGAGGCAAGTGTTGCGCGGGTTGTTTATATCATCCTTAGCCAGTATCACATGGCTATGCAAGGTATGGGCGCAAGCGCTCGCTTCTACTACATTGAAGCTGTAACACGTCGTCCAAATGGCGATGTTGAAATTGTTTGGGGGACTTGATATGATTACTATTTTGGTAGGCGACGCAACACCTGACGTTGAAGAAGATATCAACTTTGGCACAACTTGGGGTGAGATGTTGCCGCGAGAGCAAGTTGAAGCATTCGATGAATATTACACTGATAACTATGATGACGATACTAATATTGTTATCCGTGTATATACTTCAACTATTATCAATTGGATCGGCGAACAGATTGAAAACGGTGCAATTCATGCGCATCACGTTTACATCCACACGCCAAATGGCGGAGTACATTACTTCAATCCAATGGGTGTAATTGATAACACTTGGCCACACGGGATTTTTAACTATGCCTGAAGTCTACACACTAGACGAATGGTTTGAAAAGAACAAGGTAACATAATGTTAACACAACCAAACATCTTAGCTGCATACTTGTATCGTCTAATGGGCGAGCAGATGCCTGAGCCTGTGCTAGATGCAGAAGGCGCAATTGATGTTGCAGCTGACAATGCTGCACTAGAGGCTTGGTCTGCAGGTACTGATTTGTTTGAAATTGATATGGATCGGCTTGCGCGGTTTGTTTCAGTTACAGGCGACTTGCTGATTGCTCTTGAACACGTTGAGATCGATCCTGCTGAGCCATCGCCACCACAGTATATGACATTGTTTTACGATGCAGCTAAAGTGACATTTGATCAAGACAAGTCACAATTGCGCACCTACTTTATGTGGCTGTACTATGTGCTATACGGACGTCCGGAAGGAAGCCGTTGGGGCGATATGGTTGACGTAATGGGTGTACATGACTTTGTTGCAATGGTGAGGGCGAGGTTCGCTGCACTATGAATAGAAACATTCGCATGACTGCTGCCCTACGAGGAATGACTACGGCAGAATATTATGCGGATGTTCGACAAAAGAATGCAAAACGCCGCAACATGTCAATGTATGACTACAACAAAACTGTCATAACTGAAGCTGCACATTCTAAAAATATGACAAGAACTGAATATAGGCGTTGGGTACGCGAACGAGCAGCAAGGGCACACGGTATGACTTATACCCAATACAATAATTGGGTCAGCAAATTTAAACCCAAATTCAACATGTCAGCTGACGAGTATAAAAGTTTTTCTACGCTGCCAAAAGCTGAACGGAAAAAGATTCTAAAGAATATGTAATCATATGTTGACAACCCATGACACTTCGTTTATAGTCTAGAAGTAAGCAAAAGGAGATATTACATGACTGCTATTTTGGATATTGACACTACAATGTTAGCCGCTGCTGACAAATCCGCAACCGAAGCCGCGACAATCGCCGGCAATGATTATCTTGACACACATTTTGGTGGTAAAGATGGCGGCTGTTGCGGATTTGCTTGGGTTGCATATTGGCCTAAGAACAAAGGCAACACAAAGTTGGGCAAGCAAGAGCGTCGGATGATGGAGAGCATTGGCTTCTCACAATCCTACAACAATTCCTGGGAGAAGTGGGGTCCAGGTCGGGTCCCTTGCCAGAACATTGATGCAAAGTATGCCGCAGCTAAGGCTTATGCCAAAGTTTTGGCTGCTTTGACTGGCGTTACTGTTAACCCTCAGAATCGTGTAGACTAATGTTTAAAATTAAAAACTCAGAGGGCCTGTTTAGTACAGGCGGACAGTGGCCAACATTCACTGCCTCTGGAAAAATCTTTGCTAAGCGCGGCCATGTAACGTCGCACTTGTCTCAAATGACAGACAAAGAAAAGGCAAGATTCTACACCGGCTGCACTGTGGTTGAATTTGAAATGGTTGAGACTGGTGAAGTCTTTGATGCTCTTGACTGGCGACCATTGGACTCCACAATTCGTGCCAAACAGCTTGAAGAAGAGCGGCGCAAGGAACGGGAAATCGAGGACCTTGATAGCCGGCGCGCCAAACTTGAACAAGAGCTAGCGGATATTAAACGAAAAACTGGTGTAGCATAGATGACGGATGACGATAAAGCATATTGGATCCCAGATTGGGACCTAAGCAGGCGACATGTTTGGGACGAGGGTAGTCAGAAATGGCTACCCGATCCTGAAAATGCACCTACCCCAAAACAAGAGCATATGGACCTTATTAAGGACTTGCGTGATCTTGTATTGTCCTATAACGGACCAATTGAAGACAGTCCGCACTATATGCAACTTGCCCGCTTGCTTGTAAGCGAAGCTATACTAGGAAACTACCCAAGATGAAAAAGATGACGCCCGCTCAGTTTAAAAAATCAAGTGGTGCTTTCGGTTATGTTCCTGAAGGCACAACATGCTACATGGCAAACTCATCAGGAATTGATCCAAAAGATACAGACCGTATTGAGGTTACTACCGCCAGATCCCAACGTATGTGGTTTGATCACAAGCCATGGCGGACTGGCGTTGAATACGTGTTTGTGTCAAGCGGTTATAGTGATAGGGACCGTGAACGTTGGTTCTGGGTTAAAATTGAAGACCTTGAATTGGAGAAGTTGCCTACTGTGTCTAAAGAATTCCGTTCCGCAGCAACAGCAGGCAGTAAATGGCGATTCAAAGAAGATTGGCTTGTCCAGGGTTACAATGGTTTTGATTACACCATCCCTGCTGGCACAGAATTTGAAATCTCTAATAACAAAATGTTTGTCAACTTGTTTAAAGGTGCTGAACTCAAATGCATTGAGCTCAAGGAAAATCCTATTACTAGTAAGGCGTTTGGACGCTGCCACGCCTACCAGCGGCGCAATGCAAAAGCTTTCCTGCCTGTGCAAGAGATTCAACCCTACATTGAACAGATTAGCGAAGGTGCGCAGCGCACTTACTGGTTGCTTGAAGATGACGATGGTAAGAAACTAAATACCAAGCGCTTCAATAACGTTGGTAATGTTAAAGCTAGTATCCGTGTTCGTGGCAATCTTATCCGCCCGACAAATACTGGCGATGAAGATGCTGATTATGTTCCAGAATGGATTGACGGTACATATGGACGCGACGAAGATATGTACGACCACAGCAACGGTATGAATGCCGTCAAATATGACCATGCTACTGACAAAGAGCTAGAGCGGCAAGATATGCTTGAATACTTTACGTTTGCTAAACTATCAACCTTTTAATGGAGAACGAAATGGAAACTCAAATGATGTCACCTGTTATTGATCAAACCGTGGTCTTTGACGAAACTACTGGCGAAACTTATGAAGTCTGCGACAGTGTGATTGCAGTCCTGGCTGATGACGAAATCACAGAATGGTTGGGTGAGTTTGCTGAACTGCTAACAGACCCAGAGATTGCGGAATTCCTTTACTCCTGCTCTACCAGGGTATTTGACATTGACGGGCAAAAGCTAGTCATTGTAGCAGACAGCGGTGGCGAATTTACATCAGCTGATTTTGTAGAATTTTGCGAGTCTCGTGAAATTGCATATCAGTCTGTTATTGACACACCAGATTGCACTGGCATTGAAGTTGACGAAATCTACACAGGACAAGATCCTGACGATGACAATATTGAGCTGCTTACACTGCTACACAAAGTCTTTAACTAAACACTGCTCATAGCGCCCTATTAACGGCATTGAGTGTAGTCAGCTTTTATTCTGGCGCACGGATCTTGTCAGCGCAAATGCCGCATAGCAGAGGCATTAAACAAGCAAAGTCGCAACTGGTTTGGAAAATATTATGCGATGGATCGAGATAGAGGCCCTTTTGGGTACCTCGTATGTAGAGTAGCGGAAGTCAATGTCTGCTACTCTGTTGCGTTGGGGAGAACTCATCACATGTAAAGGCAACAGCCCAACCCTGCCTACCATTATGGTTATGTGCATTGACTGATTGAAGGACTCACGGAATAGTTGTGGGCTTGAAGTCACTTTGAAGCGATCAGCCTCATTGTGATTTCAAGATCTACGGAATAGTATGATAGAATGGCATAATACATTCATAGTTTAATCAAGATAATTTATCCAAATAAAGACTGACGTAAGAAATGAGACCTTAGAAGAAGGTCGAATGGATTACTAAGTCAGACGTTATTACGAAGTAATAACAGTCTATAACGATATACTAGACTGGTTTGAGGATGTTCTGACTAAATATTAGTATGAGAGCAAGTGAATTATTTGAAGCTAATGTAGCACCCGACCCAGACTTTATGGATGAACTTAGCTATGGCGTGGACGATGCTTTGGAGGAATACCAAGAGTATCTAGACAGCCATGATGACTTAGACAATATCAACCATCTTGAGGATTTACTCAATAGCAGTGTTGATGAAGAATTGCGTGTAGACTTTACTACCAACTATAATCCTACAGAGAGTGATTGGTGGATGAGTGCAGAAGCTACGACTGGTCTAACTGATGATGGCGAGCGTGTAACAGACATTAACGTAATTTTGAATGCTCGTAACCTAATAGGATCATACGGTCCTAAAACTTTCAAAAAGCATCTAATGCGCCTTATGAGCCACGAGCTTGTACATAAAGGACAACACAGTCGTATTCCTGACATGGACAAGATGGCAAGTGGATATACTAAAGCTGCTGGTGCAAAAAATCATCGTGATTGGGAACGTACTTACTTGCGCGATCCACATGAGTTAATGGCTTATGGTGAAACGTTGGCCCAAGAGATAAGAGACACAGAAAACCCAGACGCAGTAATTCGCAATCCTGACGCTTTCATGCAAGAACTGCCCACGTATGCGCGGTTCCGCAACATATTCCCCAAAGATACGCCACAAATCAAGGCACTATTAAAATACACATATCGCTATTTAAAGGCTTGACATACCAAGACACTTTGCTTATACTGACAGAGTAAGCAACGGAGATCTATTATGACTGATGAGATGAGAAGGCTTGTAGAACAATCGATGGTTGGTACTGCTAATTTTTATGCTGCAAAAGGCGAAATGGCCGCAGCATGTGCAGTACAAGACGCATTCCTTGTTCTTATGGCCGCTGTTGACAATCCTGTAGAGGTTGCAGCAACTGAAACAACTGTAAAAGAATGGTAAAGGAGACAGAATAATGGCTCAACTTCCCCTCCCTGCAGTGTTTAACGAATACCCGACGCGTAGTGCCCTTAAATTAATCGAAGGTATCACTCATATTTCTATCGCGCTGAAGGTTGCCCGTAACATTCATATGCGTTGTCGTCTTGCTGAAGCTCAAAGCTGGAAGTGCTGCTGGTGCGGTACAAAATGTATTCCAGAATCAGGAAAGAAGCACAGCGCAACAATTGAACACGTTCAACCGCGTAGCCAAGGTGGCGCAGATGAATGGGAAAACTTTGCAATGGCATGTTCGGACTGTAATCAGCGACGTGGTGTGCTTAGTGTAGAAGACATGATGGCTGGAAACTTTCATAAGCGCAAGAACCAACGTAAATCAGGCGGCGGCAAATGCCATCTTGCCAAAAGGATTCGTACTGGTCTCAAGCTAGCTGATCGTGGTTGGGTACGTGAAGATGGAACGCCTATTTGTCCTGAAGAATGGCTTGCATCCCTCAAAGCCAAGCCTGCTTATGAAGCGAAAATCCGTGCAGGTGTTTTTGGGGAGGCAGCATAATGCCAAGTGTGTCCAGTAAAAAATTACGCCTACAGTTAGCTGAAGCACAAAATTGGAAGTGCTGTTGGTGCGGTAGAGTGTGTGATCATATACGCACTTCTCGAAATGCATTAACTTTCGCAACAATTGAGCATGTTATTCCAAAGAGCTGTGGCGGCTCAAATGATTGGAATAACCTAGCTATGGCATGTAGTAAATGTAATAATGATCGCGGCAATGATGTAAGTGAAGAAATTCGATTGCTTATGTATAAGTTGTTTAAAATGACTGCTCAGAGAATTGAGCCAAATGACAATGTACCAAGTGGACCTTATGAACTTAATTCTGATTCGATTCGTCACCTAGAAGGTCTTATTGCTACAGGGTGTATGATCCAGAAAGCAATTGATAACGGAAACAAAAAACTTAACTTTATGCTGTGGGTCAATACTCTTAATTCTAAATATCGAGCTCGCGTGATAATAGGCGTAAGAGAAAAAATGGAAATGGATGAGAATTAAATGTTAGAAAAACTTGGGTACGCATTTGGCGTAGGCATTGCTGCAACGGCATGTGCATCGTTCTTCTTTACTGGCAAATATGTTGGTGAGAATTACACTAATCCTGAACCTTGCATCCGCAGCCTATACTCACTTGATTATAACTATATATCAAGACTTGAACAAGAAATGATTGACCGAAAAATTGTATATGATGAAGACAGTGATATGTATAAAGCTGGCATCAATAACTCACGTGAATTTTTAGACTATCTGTACGAGTATGCTGCTGAAAATGGTGGGTTCGTTCCTGAAATACATGTTGACAATTTAGGCAGAGAGTATATTATACCGTATAAATGCTATGTGGGCAAGACTGACTGGCAAAACGCACCAATAATGTATAAACAAGGATAGACTTAAATGCTATTAGATACAAAAGAAGCCAACAGCTTGCTCAATGCTGTAAATCCTGATCGCGTTGATCCAAATGAACAAGACCCTGAAAAGCTGTTTGTTGAGTTTTATAGGACACTCTGGGATGAGCGCATTACATCACATCCTGATGCAGATGCACTCTGGGATCGTTACGAAGCACTCATTGACAACCTGATGTACGAAATGAAAGACTTCAACTTCGCGTTCATGGAAGACGATGGCGACGGTGAAATCTCTGTATTCTTTGAGCTCAAATGCTATCCAGAATACGATCAGCATGTCACAATCAAAGAGCTTGAAGATGCTGGTCGCGACTGGTATGTTTCAATGGAATGTTCTTACAGCTATACTGGCGACAAAGACAAAGCCACAATCCGCGCAGAGCTTGAAGCAATGGGCGGTACGTATAGTAAAGAGTTAGAAGACTGCGTCTAATTAGTGCTTGACAACCAATAAGGCTTACTGTATAAAGTATATGTAAACAATGGAATAATAAAATGAAAACGAATTCAAACTTTCCAAAGCACCCTGATCCTGCCAAGAACGACGACTTTCGTGCGTGGTATGAATCAGAGCCTCGTAGCCCAGAAGCACTTACTAACGCTGGTTGGGTGTCTGAATACGAAATGGAAGTTGACATTGAAAATTGGCCTGAATAATGAACTATAACTTTCCAATCATCAAAAGCATTGAAGATGTGCTACCAGCTATCGAAGGCCGCGATGAGTTCATCGTTGCAGAGCGCGATGGCTTCACAGTAATCAACTACAATGTTGGTTTCGAAGATACATTTACTATTGACCCCGCGCAGCCTGAACTAGGTATTATGCGACGTGAATGCCGTGGCCTTATCTTTTGGCCAGATGGTCGCGTTATGTCGCGTCCGTTTCACAAGTTCTTTAACGTAGGCGAGCGCGAGGAAACTCAGCTGCACAATGTTGACCTGACGTTCATGACGCACACCATAATGGAAAAGATGGACGGCAGCATGATTCGTCCGATGATTGTGAATGGACAACTGCGCCTTGGTACAAAGATGGGTGTTACTGATACTTCAATCGAAGCTGAAAAAGTTTTGGATGCAATGCCAAACGCAGATGAAGTCTGTGATTTTCTTGAAGGATTAGTATACGATGGTGTAACTCCGTTGTTTGAATTCGTAAGCCCTGACAACCGTATTGTTTTGAAGTATGAGCAGCCTGCCTTAGTTTTGCTTGCATTGCGCAGCAATTATGATGGTGTCTATATGGACTATATCGGCAGGAAAGGTGCGAAGCTTAAAGGCATGTTTCCTACTGCGCCTGAGTATGGATCAGTAGATGGTTCGTTTGAGGACTACATTGCTCGTCAGCGCGAAGCAGAAGGACGCGAAGGTGACATCATCCGTTTTAGCAATGGGCATATGCTCAAGATCAAAAACGACTGGTACGTTCGTATCCACAAAGTCAAGGACAAAATTCGTTCTGACCGTCATGTGCTTGCGCTGTTGCTAGCTAACGATTTGGATGATGTTTATCCGCACTTGGACAAAGATGATTATGATCGTATCAAGAAGTTTGAAACTGACTTTCATGTATCGTTGAACATCAAAGTTTGTGATATTGAATGGGCTGCACGTGATGCTTGGTTGGCTGCAAATTTTAGCAAGAAAGATTTGGCTACTAACGTATTGCCTAAATCAGGGATTGACAAAGACGATTGGCCTATTGTATTCAAGTATGCAGACGGCAAGACAAATTTTTATGAGCTCGTAATGGAGCGAGTTAACAGAGGGCTTGGCAATACCGTCAAGTATAATGAAATGGCAGCTTGGTTAGGCCTTGCTGCTGACAAGGGAGAAGACGAATGAAAAACTTTATTATGGGCACAGCATCATTGGCATTGGTACTTGTGATGAGTGCAAGTGCAGCAAATGCTGACATTTGGACGTGGAACAAGAACCGCGGGCTTGAGCCAAAAACCCCAGACGCAGCTTATCGCGTTGAGACACCAGGACTTGACGTTCGGGTGTACGAGTGGACACCTGCAACTGCACCTAACATGACCTGCATTATGGCTTGGGGTCAAACTAACCCTGCTGGTATGCAGTGCTTTCCTAAAGTAACTGATGAAGCTGATGCTGAATAAGCTTGACAAAGCAAGACACTTCGCTTATAGTCTAAGAGTAAGCAAAGAGGAATATAACCAATGTCAAAAACAGAAGTTCTTACTGCCGCGTTTAACAAGGGTGTTGAGACTGGAAAATCCGGGCACGACGGCGTTCCAGCCTCCCTCCGCTTTAAGGGTTCTGCAGAGAATTTTTACTGGGCAGGTTATAAAAAAGGAAAGGCAGAATACACTGCCTATGTCAATTCACCTGAATATGCTAAAATGTGCCGCGAACGTAACATACGTATGCGTAAAATAGCATGGGCAGTCGATGCTATGAGCCATGGACAGCATGATCTAGCCCGCCAGATTTTGAACGAAGAAATTGGTTTAAACATCAGTTAAGGCTTGACAAAGCAAGACACTTCGCTTATAGTCTAAGAGTAAACAAAGAGGAACATGACATGCGTTCATATAAAGTATTCGGAATCAAAGACGGTGGTGTAGAAGTATACGTGACTACAGTGTACTCAGCAGCTGAAGGCAAGCTTGCGCACTCTGCAATGAAATCACAAGCTTACTGGGATGAGATGATCGTCCGCGATTGCCTCGGTGGCACAGTAATGCGCAAAGAGTTGAAGGAAATGGTAATTTAATGTTAGTAGTATTTGATCTTGATGGAACCATTTCCGATGTACGGCACCGGATGCATTACATCATGCCTAAGCCCCCAATTGACCCTGTAACAGGAAAGAAAGTTAAGCGGCGGTTTGACCTGTTTCACCACGCTTGTGTTGACGACGGTGTAGTTGAGCCTGTTGCGTACTTGTACCGGCAGTTTGTCGCTAACCCTGACGTTACTGTTATCGTACTGAGCGGACGGGATGCTGCAACACTGGACAAGACCAAGCAGTGGTTTGTAGACAACGACTTGCCTATGCCAGACGATATGATCCTCAAGAACGGCGACCAACATGCGCGGGACGTTGACCAAAAGCGGGCAATCGCTGATCAACTTGAGCGGCGGTACGGTCGGAAAATCGACATGGTTTTCGAGGACCGGCAGCGGGTTGTTGCAATGTGGAAAGAGCGTGGAACATTTGTAATGGATGTACTTCAACACCCAGAGGACTAATATGAATGTGTTTGTTATGATTTTTCTTAGTCTAGTATTGCTGTGCCTAATTATGTTAGTCATGTTGTGGTACAACAATACTCGTGAAGAAACGTTAGCTATTAGTCAATTTATGACAGCTTGGAAAAATGATACATATAAGGTTACACCTGTTTCAAATTATTCAACTGAGCAAATAGATCTCAAAGTAACTTTCCCATCAAATAATTCGTCACGGCACTTTAACATAAACAATGATGGTAAGGTTGTAAGCTGTTTTGCATGGACTGGTGACAAAATTACAGGCGGCCACAAACTTGGTCGCCGCGCAAGGACAGAACTTGAAATTTATACACAACAGATAGCTACTATGCACAAACTACTAAGTGACAGTGATGGGTAAGAAAAAAGCATCGCGCTCGCGCAAATTGCGTCCATTGATGCAAGCTGCAATTGACAGTGGACAAGTATATGTTAGGGAACAGACATCTAAAACTTTTATAGTAAGGTGGGGCCCAGACGACAATCCGATATTTGGGCCAAACGGGCGTGACGGGTTTGTATCTTACGAAGTTTGTTTAGGCTCTGATAGTTTTTGGGTTAGTCCAACAGCTTGTCAAACTGCATTAGGAAAATCTGATATATTTGTACCTATTTCAGTTCACGTCTATGATTCAGGCGACATTGATTGGAAATTTATTGAATCTAAACATGTATTAGACCGTTCAAACGCTGCATGGCTTAGCGCTCAACTTGAAGAAATCATAGTAATGTACAAACTTGGCGGCTTCCAATCTGATCGTATGTTTAATGGATTTGATAGCCTTGATGCTAAAATGCATTGGCGATATAACAGGCGCAAAACTACAAAGAAAAAGAAAATTTAAATGACATTATCAACCTTTGCTCTTATCTTTGGATATGCAATCAATATAGCTAACTTTTTTTGGATAGTTGTTTTCCCTCATGTCCAAATTTTTAGATTAGGTTACGCCTTACGTAAGCGCGGTGATGAAATAAGATTTGAGATTGATACCGAATACGATATTCCTGACAAAGACGACCCTGAGACTGATGATACCGCAATTAGTGTAGATTTTATTATTGCAACATTTTGGTTAACTGAAAAT
>Ga0102816_1000155_pt1 | contig 31207 bp, 30 predicted proteins | sample ColrivemetaGS545_FD_84509 | JGI IMG/M metagenome (GOLD analysis project Ga0102816, IMG submission 84509) | Estuarine microbial communities from the Columbia River estuary - Flood tide non-ETM metaG S.545 | ecosystem: Environmental > Aquatic > Marine > Intertidal zone > Estuary | place: USA...
CTTGATATTCCAAACGTTGTGATGATGCACCACTTTCTTTAATATATTCTAAGAAAGGACCTTCTGCATATTCTTTTGTTTGTTCAATCAACATTCTTCCCACACTTGTTACTATACTTCCTAAACAATATTACATTTTAATTAATTTTAAAAAACATTGCTTATTCGATTCATTATATTTATAAGTTGATATTTCATTTTTTGAAACTTTATAAAATATCCAAAATTCAAAATCATAGCCGGCTTTTCTTACGGATAATGCTTTTATTATATTTTGTATTTTCATTATATCAAATGTTCTACTAGATTTCACCTCAATTATTTTATTCTCGGATGGAATATAAATATCTGGTAAATATTTTTTATGTTTATTTTTAAATACATAATTAAAACATGGTATATTTTTTCTATTAATAACAATTTCTTGTTCGTTGTAATTTTCGACTAATATTTTTAAAGCTAAATCTTCATATCCTTGAACTTGAATAGTACTACCAGATTTAAATGTAAAATTCTTTAAATTATATTGTTTTTTTATACAATTATCTAAAATTATAGGATTATGCATTGGGATTTCATAACCATATTTTTTTAGACACGTTTCTTTAATCAAAACTCGTACACATTGTTTACATCGTTTATATTTTGATAAAATAAAGGAATGATAAGATATATTATTAACTATATTTCCACATTTACATTTATATGTAAATTTTGTATTAGAAATACCTATATAATTATTCTTTATAGTTAATAGTTCTACATTTTCTTTAAAAAATATATTTTGAACTTCTTCAAATGCTATATATCTGTGATCAATTTTATTTTCTCTACATTTACAACAACATTTATATGTACTTAAATAAAATAATAAATAAGATTCATTTTCTACTATAAATCCACATTTACATTTATAACTTAAATTTTTAGTTATATTATTTACATAATCTTTTTTTGGTGTTAATAATTCACAATTGTATTTTTTAAAATAATTTATAATATTATCAATTTCAACCGTTCTTCTAGTATGATTTTGAAAAACACACTGTTTACATAGTTTATATACTGATCTATTATACCATTTAAAATTAATATTTTCTTGTATATTTCCACATTTACATTTAAATATTAAATTATTATCATTTTTATTTGTAAAATTTTCAAACTCTGTAAGTAATTTACAACTATTGTCTTCAAAAAATTTGTTAACATAATTATAATATTTTTGTTTATTAATTCCCATATGTTCAACAGTTAGTTATAAATCTATATATAAAATGTATTTTATTTTTAAACTTAAATCTGAAATTGTTTTAATACTAATTGTTTTTCTTCTTGTGATAATTTATAATCTTGATATTCCAGACGTTGTGATGATGCACCACTTTCTTTAATATATTCTAAGAAAGGACCTTCTGCATATTCTTTTGTTTGTTCAATCAACATTCTTCCTACACTTGTTACTATACTTCCAAGTTCTTTTAAGATTAAATTACCTTGACCTCTTCCTAAAAATCCATATGTAGAATTTCGTTACTACCTTATATTTCTATAAGGACTAGACTATATCTTAAGCAAAATTTTATAATTTTACCCATCACCGTTTAGTCGTTGAACCTTCTTCTATTTATATATAATTTTAGAAGCTTGGCTGCGGATTGTCCAATCACAGACATTATTACCATTGGGTTCGGCTATTAACCGAGTTCCTTTTAAATCTTTAAAAATAAAAGTGGTAGTCTGAGCTCTAAGGAGTTTCCCGCAATTTGATGATGTCGCAAATTAATTAATAAAATTAATTTACTAGCAAATAACACCCTTTTAAGGTTTGCTGTTTTCCCCTAATTCTTAAGGGATACTTTTATAGCAAGTTGAGTAGAATCAAGAATACTTTCTAATAATTTATTACCATCTGCTGCAGCTTTAACCATTTCACGTTTTACACGTTTTCTCTCTGCATATAATTCTTCTAATAATGCTGGTAATACACCTTTATTTACAACGTCACCAGTTTCTTTGTCTTTATGTGGTTGAACTATTGTATATTTATAATCTACATTTCTTTTTTGGAATTTTTCATCTGAACTTCTTGATTTTTTGTTTAGGTCATGAATTCTACAATAATACTTGTTATCTATTTCAAAATAAGCTTGTTTACCACATATTTCACCTTTTGTTTTACCACTTTTACCAATAGCTTCACACTTATGTTTTAATTTATATTCAATATTATCATTCCAAGCAATAGTTTCATAATTTACATCTGGACTATTAAGATACTTTTCATCTAAAACAAAAGTACTGTAACATAAATTACGACTAATCATAATTGTAGGATACAAACTTGCAAAATCTAATACTGCAATATTATCATCTAAATACATACCAGTAACAGGTTCTAAAACAGTTGCACCTGTAAAACTATTATCTGTTTCATCATCGTTTGTAAATAATCTAGATACAAGATGTTCTTGTCTCCGATACTTTAATTTACGATTATAATATTCTTCAAAAATTTCTGTATCACTTAAAATTATAACAGTAGTTTCATCTATTACTTCTGAGACCTTTGCATTTATAGTTTTTCTAATTGTCTTAGATCCATCCGCAGTTTTTACATTTCCTAAATCAATTTCTATATATTGTCCAATATCTTCATCTGTAAATACATCAAGTTCTTTCATTTTAACGGTAATAGAATAACTATCTTCATTAAAATTTGTATGAGGAACAAGAAAATCCATTTGTCTAGCTTTTCTTAAAATTTGTGAAAATACTTTAATAGTTTGACCTCTTGTTGTTAAAAATCCAATTGGAACAAATGTAACATTTGCTAATTGCATAATATTTGTCAAAATTAATTGTTTATCAACTAATTTTTGAAGTAAAACTGTATCTTGAATACAATATTCACCAATTCGTTTAATATCTTCAGGTAAACCACGTTCATATAAATTAAACATATCTTTAGCACTTACATCATGTTTATTTTGTTTTAAAATTTCAGATGCAATATTATCTAATTTATAACTTGAATATTTTTTCATACCTCTTTTATAATGAATTAATAAATCATAATTAAGTCTACCAGGAATATAAATTCTATTAAACTTACTATCACCATATGCACTAGAACTAAAATACTCCTCTTTAATTTCAGCTTGTTTAATTGTTAATCTACTTAAAACTGATAAAATAGATCCAGAATATACAGTTTTAGAACCAGATTTTTTCTTAGATGCCAAACCACATAATACAGCTCTTTCAATTAAATATATACAATCAAAACTATCACCATTATATGTATAAAAAATATCTGGATCCATTTTAGATATAATTTCACACCATCTTTTAATTAATTCTTTTTCATTTTTACACTCTTCAACGATAACATTTGGATTATCTATCGGTTCGCACCGTTTCAAAGTTAATAAATGTTTTACTAAAACATCCGAACTATTTGTATATTTATATGTTGTAGCTATTTGAAATATTTCATTTGGATAAATTATTTCACCATTATTTTTTACGCTGAATTTTGGATCAGGAAAAGTTCTATCATAACTATAAACTTCAATATCCCAACTAGCTTGTAAAAAATTTGCCATATCTTGATATTCTCGTAATGAAACGATGTCTCTTTTATCAATCTCTACTTCAACTTGTGTTGTAGATGTATCTTGCGTTGACTTGAATTTCCCCTTTGGTAATCTAACCCATCCAGCCATTAAAATATCCTTAATATGACAATATCGCATAAATGGCTCAAAATTACTTTCATATAATTTAAATTTAGTCGGTTTTTTAGTTACATTTTCAATTGTTATTGCTTTTTTAAATAAATATCTACTTTTCATAAGTGCAGAATAATTATTAAAAACTAATTTAACATATTTATATCGTTTCCCATTTCTAAATCCAAATAAATCTTTTTTTTCAACGATACTAGATAAAAATTTACCATTTTCTTTAGCTAAAGGATTTTTAAAATTTCGTAACATATAACCTGATTCAATGTATTTCAAAAAATGATGCAAATGAACACGATTAAAAGTATCTGGTACTTTAATATAATAAAATGGTTTGAAATTAGTTATTTTACAAGTAATAGAAATTCCAGTTTTTGTTACACCAAAACATCTTATAACATAACTACTATTTATTTTATTATCGTCATTTTCTGAAATTTCTTCTGTGTCATTTTCGTCTTCATCTTCTTCATCCTGTGCCCACCATTCTATAATCTGAAAATCAATATCGTTTTTATAAAAATCGTTATCTATTTTTATTAAATTTAGTTTATAATACTTTTCCATAACCACTTAATATAATAGTTACTTAATAATTATTCATTTTTTTAAACAAAATTCAATAGTTATTTAAAAAATGAATAAATCCATAATTATTTAAAAAATGAATAAATATTAAATAATTATCGTTTTATTATGTTTTTACAGTCTTTACCATATGATATTATTTATAATATCTATTTTTATATAAATGATTATTCTACTATTAATAATTTTTGGATCATTTCAAAATATTTTAATCGAAATTATATGACTAGATATAACAAAACATATATACATAAATATAAAATTTTATACAATGAATTTTTCATTTATTTACAATATTTAGATTTACAAAACGTTAATATAACTACACCTTTATTTTTTGAATATGTTTCTTCAAAAAGACTAAATAAAAAAGATAGTAAAATATTAATAAATGACATTTTCTTTATTTATAATTTATATAAACAATATATAATTAGCATTTTACCATTACGAAAACATAGACTTTTAAACAAAATTTTATCAAGAGGTCCTAATTATTTAGACAGAATATTTACTTTAAATTTTAATAAAAATTTAATAAGTATAAACACAAAATACATTATTCCATTAATCGATATCTAAAAATCAATATATTTATTTTGATTATTTTTTTTACTATTATTTTGAATATCCATATTAACTTTTTTTATTTCAAATGTTAATACTGGTCCATCTGTTAAAACACATATACACGGATTTAATAAATAACTTATAAAATGACCTAATAACATACCTGGATAAAATCCTAGTAAAAACAATAGTAAAAATATTATACCTAATTCAATTGATTTGTTTTTAAATAATAATCCTAAAAATGCAAATATAGATAATATAAAACATGTTAAAATACATAAAACTCCAACGATAATTGGTATACGATTTTTAATCTGTTCTACTAAACCCATTAAAAATTTTTGTATTATATATTTTTTCAATTATTTATAGTAAATTTTCCAAATATTTTACTACGTAAAATATCTTGTTGTTGTATTACATATATAATAAAATCATTACGATCCTTTTTTGTCAAACTAGAAATAAAAAACATCCATCTTTTTCCATTAACACGCATTCTTCTATTAGTAATTGGATTTTTTATAAATAATTTTTCATTTAATAAATAATTTTCTCTTTCAATTAAAATATTATAATATTCAACACATTCTTTATATAGAAATGTTTTTACTTCAATATAATTATGAGATGTTAAATCATCATTATAATAAGCATACTTAGTATTACAAATACTATTTATATTCTCAACAATACAATGTTCTAAATTACAACAAAATAACAAACGAGTTTTTGATAAATCTAAAAGTCTATATGAAAAAATTTTTTTTAAACTATAAATATTTATAATATGTGGTGACATATCGTATATTATTCTAAATTTATCATATATAATTCTATCATTATGAATAGAATTTAATATATATGTATAATAATTTATTATTACATCTTCAAATTTCAAAAATTGACTCGGTTTATTAAAATTTTTTAAAAAATTAAAACCGGACTCAAGTTGTATATTATTAGGAAAATACACTATGTTTATAAAACATTGAATAATAATTAGATTTAAAACATTTGGATAATAATTTGTAAAGTAATTATTATATACATTTAAAATCATATTGTTTAAAATGTCATTTTGAAACAAATATTTGTTAACTGAAAAATTACTAATAATATATTTTAAATAATTATAAAAATACAATTTCTTCTCTATTATATTACTATCATTATCGATAGATCTTAATTGTTTTGTTAAATAAATATTTTCAAAATCGTTTACATAAAATTGTAATAATTTATTTGTTTGTCTAAGTCTAGCTATTTCAATTATAGATAAAAAATTGGCTATATTATTAAAAACATCTTGACATATCTTATTCATATTAAATATACATTTATTTAATATAAAAATTCATTTTTTAGTTACATTACATTATATTACATTACATTACATTACATTACATTAATTTATTTGCTGGCGCGAGCCTGTTTTGATATTACTTTTTTAAAAAGTAATGATTCCATTACATTTGCTATTAAACATATATGGTTCAAACCATATATTAACTTTTATTGCTATACCTTCTTTATTATAAGTATAATTATATTTAATGATGTATCCAATACTCATCATATACCTTTGCAATTCTTCAAATTGTCTTTTTGTTAAATTCTCTGCAGTTATATAATCACCATATATTTTTCTTGCACCACACATTAAAATATTCATTAATAATTGAAATAATGTAACATTATACGCATCTTCAGCTAATCCAATATTATATGTATATGGTGGTAAAGGTTCCTTTGCAAAAACTACATTTACAATTGACAGAGTATCCATATTTCTTGGAACTATTTTGTTATTATCAACTAACATACTCTAATATTTATAAATAAATTATTTTTTTTTAAAAAAAATTTTTTTATAAAATAAAGTATGCAATTTTAATAGCACCATTTAATGAACCTGAAGTATGATGATTTTGAATAGTAGAAACAAATGAACCAGTAGTAGGATTATCAATGTATAAATTAGGTAATCCAGTTGTTCCAGCATAATTCATAATATTTGCTAAAACTACGCTGTTAGCAGTTACATCAGGATGATTAACTGTAAATTGAAGTGCTGAATTTGATGGAGTCGTCATTGATTGTGTAGTAATTATTCCAGCCTGAGTTGTAATAGTTACAGCAGTTGTATTACTTGTAGCTTGAGTAATATTTGCTTTGTCAATTGTAATTGTATTAGCATTTAAAGATCCAAAATCGTATTTTAATTTAGATGATTGAGACATTTTATTTTATAATATTATAAAATAAAATAAAATAAAATAAAATAAAATAAAAGAATAAATTAATCTAAATCATCTATTAAACAATCTATTGAATTACTATTTGTTGTTTCTAATATTTTTTCATTTATTCGATTTGTTATATCATTCAAATATAACTTTTTTAAAAAAATCTTTTTTAGATCATTATCACATAACACAAACGCCTTTTGTTTTTCTTCATTATTTATAAAAGTCGTTTCAAAATTATTTATAAAAATATCTAAATAAGTTAAAATATCCTTAATATAATTATCGTCTCTATATATTAATGTAATTCTAATCTTATTATTATATTTTTCTACTAATTTAGAAAAAGATATATCTAATATATACATGTATAATTGAATCTGTGTATTTTCATAGTCTCTTAATGTTGAAAAAAATCCACGTGTTCTATTTTTAACTTCTACTATATAACTTTTTGATTTATCATCTTTATCAATATATAAACCATCAACTTTTCCTCCAATACACCATTCAAATTGACTTGTATTTAACATATTTAAACGATATTTATAAAATTCTTGACTTGTATTTAATTTAACATTAAATTTCTTTTCATACATTTCTATAGCACTTTCTTCTTTTAATGTACCATGAGTTTTATTAATAAAACTTTCTGTTTCTTTAATCAGATTTTTCTTAACTGTATCAGAAATTTGCATTGTCTCAATAATTTTATTAACATTTTCTCTTTTATTATCGGTTTCAATATTTTTAGACTCAATTGTTTCCACATTTTCTTTTCCTAATACTAATTCTAATTTCTGTTTTTGATTTAAATCTATTTCGTCAATTCTAGAATTTAAACTTGTAATTTCTGTTAACATACTCGTCTTTTGATCAGTTAATTTACCTGTTCGACTTTCCCATTGTCTTTTAGTTATCTTTTTATTTAACAAATCACTGTTTAATAATTCTACTTCTTTATCTAAAATTTTAATTTGTAAATGCTTTTCATTTATATTCTTTTTTGCCGTTTCTAAAATTAAATTATATCCATCTTTATCACAACGTTTCCATAAACGTTCAAATGGAGTAACATAATCCCATTTATTTTGCCCAATATAACTTGCAATTTCACTTATATATAAAAATATCTTCTGTTTATCCATACAGTTTATTTAATAGTAAATAAACTTTTAAATTCAATTATTATATTACTTTTTAGAAACGATTGATATCAAAAAAGGCTCACCTTACCGAGCCGAAGCTCAGCTTCGGTGAAGGTCGCGCCTGCAAGAACCATTATTATATAAAATATAACCTTTTATTTGCAGGCGTGACCTTCACCGAAGCCGAGCCATGTTTTGATATTACTTTTTTTAAAAGTAATGATGTTACTTTTTGAAAAGTAACTCCATACGGCTTTTGGATTATAATTCAATATCATTTTATCTTCACCTTTGTATCCAACTTGATTTGATAAAAATAATATTTTATGATTATTTATATATAAATATTTATTAATACTAGAATGCGTGTGACCTGATATACATACTATAAGATTTTTAAATGTATATAATCTTTCAATAAAACTAACATATGCTGAAGATACATCAATTCCTAATTTATTAATTTTATTTTCATATTTGCCATTGCAAATAGGATGCGTACCGTGATGTGTTAATAAAACTGTATCTATATTAGATTCACATGATAATTCCTTTAAAATATAACTAACATTTGTATTAAATAATTTTAGTGTATCAATATAATTCATTTTTCTATCATGTTCTACCCATATTTTTTTATAGTCATTGACATATTTTGTTATATTAGGATCAATATTTGACCATAATGTAGAACCAATTATTTTAATATAATTTTGAATATCTTTTGGTGGTAATAATTTGACAGAATCATCGTATGTATTTAAATATAAACTGTTATTATTTAAAAAATAGACATTTTTAGGAAATTTAGCTAAATTTATAATTTCATCCATTGTATATTTATCAGATGTTTTTGTGTAAAATTCGTGATTTCCAAAAATAATAAAAACATTTTTAAAATCATTTGCGCATCTATTAATAAAATAATTATAATTTTCTTTTAACGGATGACCTATATCACCACATAAAGCTAAATTCGGAGCGACTGGATTAACATAATAATCCTTTCTATGTTCTAAATGTATATCTGATATGTACTGTATTTTCATAGAATACATATAAGCTATATAATAAATTTACATTTCTAACAAATTGGTAAATTATTCTTCAATCTTAAAATCACTAGGTTTCAAACGTTTCCCTCCACAATTAACTAAACAATTGTTTGTATATTCAATAATTTCATCTAGTAGACTTTCTTTGTCTTTTAAAACTATTTTATAAAAACCTAAAATTGGTTTAGCTAATTGTTCTATATAACATTTTCTATTATATTTTAAATTATTTTTAATAGCATATTGTGGGTCTTCACCAAGTTCAGATTTTGCACTTTTAGGATCATCACTTTCTATAAAAATATATGGTATTCTATCCCCTATTTGAACTTCTTCTTTTCGTCTTTTCAATTTATCTGCAAGTTGAACATGAACTGGTCTTGTTTTATAACTTGCTGCAAGCATTGCTGATACTATTAAATCATTAACATCAATTTTATATTCTAAAATATCACAAAGATACTGTTTATATAAATCAATACTTAAACCTATACAATCTCGCTCTTCTTTACATACCTTTCCATTAATAGACTCGTCATTAATTATAGTATCAATAATTTCTTTATAACATTTTTTCACCATTGGGCAATAATCTCTTCTTGTTAATGCTATACCTTTTGCATCTACACATTTTAATTCAAATGGATCCTTTGGATTTTCATATTTATTTGCAATATACCTCTTTTTCGTCAGTAAAATAAAAGGATGAAACACTTTCTCAAACTCTAACTCTATGGGTTTTCTTTTAAAAATATCATTTGTTAATTTATCACCGCATAAAGTAGCTAATTTAAATGTATCCTTTCTATTCTTTTCAAAATTCTTACGATTATATTTAAACTTCAGGAAGCAACTGTCTGTATTAAATGCTTGTATTTCACCAACTCCGCATCCGAATATACCTTTTTCCGTCTCTAAATCATATACAAACTGTTCTGTTGTAACATCTGGACATTCAATAATTTTTTTAATTTTATTACATATTTTACGTTGTTCTTTTTTCGTAACTGTAAGTCGTAATATATCTGGTTTATCATCTCGTGTATTTAATGAGACTTTATATCCTAATCTTTTCATCAAATAATATAATCCAGCAGATCCAATTTTTCCTTTATTATCAAAACGTGTACATCCTATTATTTCTTTATCTTTTCTACATCCATCTGCTGCCCAATAACCATTAAAAAAACTTTGAATAACATCTATACTACTATTTAATATTTCTACAGGAATTTTCTTATATTTATTAGAATCATAAAATTTTGGTCTATATTCTTCTATAAAGTCTTTTTGATTATTTATTGATAATTTATAAACACCAGATGATTCAATTGTATCGTATATTATAGGTTTATAATCAGGATATTCTTTTTGTAAAAGAACTTTTAAATAATTTAATACCTCTAAATCAGAATTATTTAACGCCCAACTATATTTTAGACCAGATTTACACTCGTATTTACCACAACTACCATCTCCGTAAAAAAATCCATAAATATATGCTCTATCATTAGAAATAATATTTATATTACTATTAAATTCATTAGGGAAAGAATGTAATAAATCATCACCAACTTTTAAGTCTTTTGGTTTTACTTTTTCATAATTTGATCTAATAAGAGAATGATCTTCTGTAACATCAACTACACCAGTGTGTGTTAAAACTCTGTAAATCTTTTTATTTGTTTTATGCCTGATTACTTTTTTAATTGGATTCCATCCTTTATCACACCAAACTTCGTAATGTGTTAATCCATATTGTTTTTCTAAACGGATAGTTTGATCAAACATTTTAAATTCTGGATATTCTTGCCATTCAGTAGTTATATCGTCAATTGTTTTAATATAAATCTGGTGTGTTTTTGGATCTCTAAGTATAACTGGTGTATCACCTGTTACAGAATCTCCATACACTACTTCTATATTAATATCAACAGGAACTTCAGGATCTTGTTGGTAAGCGCGGTCTGTTACATTAACATTATAAACCTTTGTATTCCAATTAAATACTATTTCAATTTCATTTTTGGGATAAGTTTCTCGTAAAACTGAATATAAAAGTTCTAAATCATTAATATTATCTACTCTAAATTTATTCATAATATACTACTGTAAATATAATATTTAGTTTTTAAATCAATTTATTTTATATAAAACCCAAAATAAACGTATTTTCGTGTTCTAAAAGAAATTCGTTCAAATTTCATTATTTTATTATTGATTTATTTTATAAATAAAATTAAATAATGGCATCTAATTTTTCGCCTATGTATTTCGAACAACCTATTGTTATTTTTGACACTACACAATCTTTAAATTCATCAACTGGATCATTTGTATTGTATGGTGGTGTGAGTGTTCATTCAACATACCAAAGTACAGGTACTAGTTCTGGATCAATTGTTGTTTCAGGAGGTATGGGTATTCAAAAGAATTTAAATGTTGGAGGAATTCAAACAATTTCCAATACAACTGAAAGTACAAATACCGGAAATGGTGCTTTAGTGGTCTCAGGAGGTGTTGGTATTGTAGAGAATTTAAACGTTGGGGGAATTCAAAAAATCAATAATACAGTTCAAAGTACAAGTACTGCGGATGGTGCTTTAGTAGTATCGGGTGGTGTTGGTATCGCTAAAGATCTTAATGTTGGTGGAGACGCAACTATTACAGGTAATTTATATGTTAATGGTACATACACTTATGTAAATACAAATACTATTAATGTAGAAGATAACACTTTAGTTTTAAATGCTGGACCTGCCGGTAGTGCTGATGCTGGTATTCTTATTCATCGTTCTGGTCTTGATGTAACAGGAGAAACAGCTATAACATCTGGTTCATTGGTAGCAATTGATCAAACATCTGCTACTTTAGGTAGTGATTACACTACAGGTAGATCAGATGGTTATTATAATGGATGGTGGATAAGCACACCTGATGGTATTGCTCAAATTTCTAGTTATACACAGTCAAATAGTGCAATTTCGTTTTTTACAGCAGGAAATACATTTACAACCCCTACTGATTTAAATTTTGATTTGTATAATCGAAGTTATTTAGCACAATATTATGACGAATCTTCAGATGAAATTAGATTTGCTTATATTGCAGATGCCGAAGATCCTAAAACAGATTTAGAAAACTTTGAAAATTATGCAAATGTTAGATTTAATAGTCTATATGCAAACACTGGTATTTCTACAGGTGATTTATGGGTAAGTGGCAATTCAACTATTGCCAATTTAGCCGTAACAGATTTATTAGTTGCCAGTGTTAGTATGGAAAATGCAGAATTACAATCAGCAACTATCGGTGCATTATTCGTTACTGGAGCATCAGTTTTACATGCTGGTGTTACTACTGGTAGCATTAATGTTACTGGAGCATCTTTACTCCAACTTGGTGTTAGTGCTGGTTCTTTAAATGTTACTGGAGAATCTTGGTTACAAGGTGCTGTTACTGCTGGTGCTCTTAATGTTACTGGAGCATCTTTACTCCAACTTGGTGTTAGTGCCGGTTCTTTAAATGTTACTGGAGAATCTTGGTTACAAGGTGCTGTTACTGCTGGTGCTCTTAATGTTACTGGAGCATCTTTGCTCGAACTTGGTGTTAGTGCCGGTTCTTTAAATGTTACCGGAGAATCTTGGTTACAAGGTGCTGTTACTGCTGGAGCTCTTAATGTTACTGGAGCATCTCTTCTCCAACTTGGTGTTAGTGCCGGTTCATTAAATGTTACCGGAGAATCTTGGTTACAAGGTGCTGTTACTGCTGGTGCTCTTAATGTTACTGGAGCATCTTTACTCGAACTTGGTGTTAGTGCCGGTTCTTTAAATGTTACCGGAGAATCTTGGTTACAAGGTGCTGTTACTGCTGGTGCTCTTAATGTTACTGGAGCATCTTTGCTCGAACTTGGTGTTAGTGCCGGTTCATTAAATGTTACCGGAGAATCTTGGTTACAAGGTGCTGTTACTGCCGGAGCTCTTAATGTTACTGGAGCATCTTTACTCGAACTTGGTGTTAGTGCCGGTTCATTAAATGTTACTGGAGAATCTTGGTTACAAGGTGCTGTTACTGCCGGAGCTCTTAATGTTACTGGAGCATCTTTACTTGAACTTGGTATGACTGGTGGTTCATTAAATGTTACAGGAGAATCTTGGTTACAAGGTGCTGTTACTGCTGGAGCTCTTAATGTTACTGGAGCATCTCTCCTTGAACTTGGTGTTACAACTGGTATGTTGTATGTAACCGGAGGATCTGATTTATCAGGATTCCTTAATGTAAGCGGTGGATCTTTCTTCCAAGACGATTTAACAGTTACAACTGCAAATGTTATAATTTCTACTAACGATTTTACACCAATTCTTAATGATACATCTGCTAGTGGTGGATCTATTCTTTTCAATACCGTTGATGTTTCACCAAGTTTAGGAGATATTTCTAGAGAAAGAGAATTTGCAGCTGCTAATAATGTAGTATCAGCTCAATCTATTACAGGATTTTCATTTAATAATTCAATTGTTAGATCATTTGATGCAATTGTTTCTGTAACAATTTATGCTGGTACTAACAGTTCATATGCGTATTATAATTTAAAGGGTGTACAAAAAGCTGGGAATTGGGTATTAAACAGTTCATTTGTTGGTGATGTAACAGGATTTACATTTTCCATTGATGGTGGACAAATTAAATATACATCAACTGATGTTGTAGATTATGTTGAAAGTTATGTTAATTTCAGAGCTCTTACAACTACATTCAAAGCACAACAACTACCATAAAATAAAACAAAATAGTATATTAATTAAATATTATTAAATATTATTATATATTATAAATATATAATGAAATTTATTGATAAATTAAAACAACATTTTAAAAAAGAAGAAGACACTAATATAAACTTTGTTTTTGTAAGACATGGTTACGGATGTCATAATGCAATAGGCAATCTAATTAGAAATAATGCTCTAGATTATGAAGATGGTAAAGAATTATTAAAGTCAGATCTTGTTGATCCAGAATTAACAGAGATTGGACTTAAAGCATCTATATCTAACGGTAATATTATAAATAAAATAATAAAATCTTTAAACAAAAATTTTAAAAATAAAAAATTAATCATGGATGAAATGAATGTAATAGGATGTTCTCCATTAATACGAAGTATGGAAACAGCTTATTTTATGAGTAAAGAATGGGTAAATCCTCCTAATAAAATATACGTATTTCCTTTATTAAGAGAAATAGATGAATCTAGTACAGATAAATATTCAAATAAAAGTCGGGAAACAATGGAGACAACACCTAGTTATGCTATGAAATCAATATCAGAACAAAAAAAATATTTAAGGTCAATTGGATTATTAGAATTATTCGATTTTTCATTTGTTGAAAAATATTCTGAATTGAGAAAAGAACCTGGTGATATACCTGAATTTATAAATTGGTTTATAGTAAACTATATGTCACAAATACAACAGAGAAGTAATTTAAATGTTTTTATAATTACACATGCAGGTGTTTTAAAAGATTATTCAAAAACAGGGTTTACAAATAATTCTGGATTTCTTTTAAATGGACAATTAAAAGATAATAATTTTAAATTAAATGAATATATATCACTTAGTTCATTTTTACCAAAAGAATTTTTCCAAGAATATTATAAATCTAAATGGAATAATAAATCTAAATTTTGCCCATCTAATAGATGTGGTAGTGGTAAATTATGTCAAGTTTTACATTGATTAAGCAATAATTTAGCGTCTAATTTTAAAGAAAATTATATAATTATAATATAATATAGATTAATGTCAAATCCATTAGCGACAATATTTCATGGCGATGTCACATTAGAACAAGGAAGTGACGTTGTTAATTTTGGATGGGGTGATTTAAATGTTCACAGAAAAGTTATTGTTAATGGTGGAGAAAATAGTACTGGTGTTAATAGTGTTGGATCAGTGTTAATATCTGGTGGTGTAAAAATTGATAAAAATGCACATATACATGAAAATTTATATGTTTTGTAAGGGACAAGCAATTTAACGGTTACAAATATAAGTACAGCAAATGGTGCAACAACAATACAAGGACCTAATAAAGTTGATATTTCAGTCGGAGCTGCATCAAATTTTATTACAACTGGTGGAAATTTACTTATAGAATCTACTAACAATACATTACAATTATATGGCGGTGAAAATAATTCTTCTTCTGTTGATATAAAAGCAACACATCAAGATGGCGGTATAAGATTATTATCTGGTACAGTTAATGGTGGTATTTCTTTAATATCAGGTGAAGGAGGTATATACGGAACCACTTCACAAGGAAATATTTCATTAACAGCCAATAATGCAAATGGAAGTTTTATAGTTAATTCAAATACAGGAAATCAACTATTGACAATAGGATTAACTGGTATTCAGGATTCACAATTAAAAATAGAAAGTTCTGGTATTAATGTTAATAATAGTGCCTTAGTTATAAATACTACAAATTCTAATGGTAACATTGTAATTTCAAATTATAATGGTTTAGGTGAAGGTTCTAGTTCTATAACTCAATTAGCTGGAGCTGGCGGATATACGTTATTAACAAATACAAGTGGACCAATATCATTAACGTCACAAGCAGCAACATCTAATTACATAGTTAAAAGTAATAATAGTAATCAACATTTAACAATGTCATTACAAGGTGCAACAGATTCTTCATTGATTATTGAAAGTGAGGGTAATAATATCACTAAACAAGCTATTCAAATTCGTACTGTAAATGAAAATGGAAATATTTCAATAAGTAATAATACAAATGGTTCAACTGCAAAAGTAGACATTTTTACTGGTAAAGGTGGGTTTATAGTTAATACAGCTACTACTGGTTCAACATTAATTACAACATATGGTGCATCTAGTACATATACAAATAGTACTCTTAATGACTCTGAAGATTTAAATATAACAGTTACTGGTAACACTAATTCTAAAGTCAATATAGCAAGTTCAGGAACCGGAACTGAAACTATTAAATTATCTACATCACACCCTTCAGGAGGAATTTCCTTAGCGGCACAGGGGAAAGTTCAAATAGAAAGTGCAAGTGAAGTACGACTTGCTACGAATACACTTGGTATACCAGTACATATAGGAACATCAAATAGTATGACTACAATATACGGAGATCTAAATGTAAAAGGTATTACTACAACAATTAATTCAACTGTTGTAACAGTAGATGATAATATTACGGTTGTCAATAATGCTCCTGTAGCAGGATCAGATGGTGGCTTAGCTATAAAAAGATATCAACCAGCAAATAACACAGGAAACGGAGATGTAGTTCAAGATACACCAGAAGCAACTGGATTTGCACAAGGAGGAAGTGCAACGTATATTCGATTAGCTAATACATCTAACCCTACACCAGATTATTATAATGGTTGGTGGGTAAAAATTAAATCAGGAACTGGTGCAAATCAAGTTAGAAGAATAAAAAATTATGTTGGAGGAATGGATGGGTTTTATGCAAATATTTATGATACAGCTGACAACGACAGTTTATCAATAGACTCGCGTCCAATACCAAGAGAAGGATTAGATTTTAGTACATATCCAGATACTACATCAGAATATGATCTATTTCCTTGTGGATATGTAATGATGATTTGGGATGAATCAGAAGATGAATTTGCTTTTGTATGCAACAATGAATCACCAGGATCTGGAAACACCAATTATCCACATTATGCAGATGTCCGTTTAAATGATTTAACAGCAAATAATTTACAAGTAAGTACTATTAATGGATCACAAGCAGATATCACTGCAAATGTAACTTTAGATAATAACTCAACTAGTCCTGTATCTATTCCAGAATTTCCAACAACATATGGTATTTTTTTAGTTTACATCAAACCATTAACAGAAACACCAAGAGCACATGCTATCTTTATGATAGGAAAGGCAGATACAGGTTATTCTGGTACAATTGTTAGACTTATATCTGCAAAAGGTAATAATGGAGATCAGTTAGATATGCAATGGCCACAAGACAACTCAGATCCTCTATTATCTAAACCTCAACTCTTTTATAGGCCTTATCCAAACGGAATTAGTGGTAGTACAACTTATAAAGTTAAAATTGTCACTCTATAGTTATATTATATCAAAACAGTTATATAATAGGCGCGAGCCCCCTTTTTGATATTAATCGTTTTTAAAAAGTAATGTATATTTGTTTAACCAATTTTTAAACCAATATATATGTACACCAAGAGCTAATGTACCTACAATTGGAATTATTATATGATAATTATATGTCATCATTATTAAAAATATATGATATACAATTCTTGTTACAAAAAACGTCATTCCAAATAAATTGTCTGATCTTAAATTACTATTAAACTTACCTAAACTTAAAATTAATGTAGGTAGTTCTTCTATTAAAAATAATATATATGGTAGAATTATATTTAATTTTATACACACAACACTTACAACAATATAAATAATATGATGAATATAACCTGATAATGATAAAAGATATTTATTATATTCTTTACGTCCAATTACACAATCCATAAAAAAATATGCAATTAAATTTAATATACCTAAATGTATAACTATAAAATCATTGCTATTAAAATCATCACTGATAAAATATTTAATATTAAAAAATATAGATAGTAAAAATAAAGTCATAGATGATTTTATTGACATAATATATGCTTTTTGACTCTCATTTAACTTTTTATTATTACCTATAGAACTATAATATACATAATAATAATCTACACAAAATAACATAAATATTAAAAAAGATAATATAACATCCATTATCTAATTCGTAATTATTATTCTTATTGAATTTAATATTATTTTTTGAACAAAATTCGTAATAATATTAAACTGAAAAAATTTCTTGAATAGATAATTTAACATCTAAAATACATGTATAAATATAATTTTTTATTTTATAGAAAAAAATTTGGACATTAAAAATCATAATATAAATATAATATAGCATTTTATTAAACGATAACTCGTATAATAATTTATACAATTCCCTTTTATATATTTTCATTTCATTTATATGTAAAAGTTTTTTAATATCATCTATTGTATAATAATCTACAACGTTTAATTCATTTCTACATAAACAACAATTCTCAAAATCATTTAAAAATAACATTAATAAACAACGTTTGTGAATTAATCCATTACAACATTTAAAATTAATATAATTATTTTTATTAGATGATTTTTTATATATACATTCATCTAAACAAATACAACATACATCACATTCAGTACCAAAATATATAGTACATTCCATTAAATAATAATGTTATAAATTTTATTTCATTTTTTTTAATTACTTACTATAATTATTAAATACAAACACAGTAAACATTATAATTAAAGGTAAAGATATAAATAAAAATATCATTCTATATTTATCAATTTTTAAAGTTAATATTTCAATTGTATTTTTTAAATGTTGTATCTCTTCATTTCCATCTATATTAAATAAATGTTTAATCGGTATATCTTTATACAATTTTTTAATAATATCTTGAATTTTATTTGTTGATATTAATTCAGGTTTCTCAGTCATATAATCTATTATTCTACCAAAAGATACAGGTGTATTTAATTGTTTTCTACAAATAGGACAATTATATACGTTATTATTAATACTAGTTATAAATTCTGTAATGCATTTTTCATGTATATATTGTTTACAACATCTTAATTTAATAAAATCATCTTGAATTGTGTTTATACAAATACAACAATAATCAGTATCATCCTCACTAATTGTTAAATTTGTATTAATATTATTTAATTCTAATTCTTCATTAATTAACATCAATTAACATTTATAATTAAATAATTTTAAATAAAAAAATGCGATTTACAATTAAATAATTTTAAATAAAAAAATGCGATTTACAATTAAATAATTTTAAATAATAAATGTGTTTTACAATTAAATAATTTTAAATAATAAATGTGATTTAAAATTATTTAAAATTTATTTTATTATTATATAATAATAGATAAATGTCTAAACGATTAGGAGAACATTATAATAGATATTCTGAAAGTAGTTTTATAGAATCAAATCAAAATCAATATAATAATCAAAATTATGATGTTGTATATACAAATGATTCTAATGCACAATATAGTATATCACAAGAACCTGATTTACAATATGAAGAAAAAATTCATTATTTATCAATTTCGTCAAAAGACCGTAACGTAACAGCTTATCCAAATGTTAATCATTATTCTGTTAAATTTCCAAACGAATTTAAGAATATACATAGCATAGAATTAATACAAGGTATTATTCCAGATCAAAATGACGTTCAAAACGAGCCTTATTTATTATTACAAGTAGATGAAATACAAGATGTTATGGTATCAAATGATAAAAATATATCTAATTCTTTTGCTATCTTACAATTAGCCTCACCAACTCGATCTGGTACATTTATTCAAATAGATAGAAGAATTCATGAATATACAGTTAAATGTTATGATACACCAAAAGCTTATCTTTCTAAAATGACAATTACTATATTAGATTCATCAGGAGTACCATTTAATTTTGGAACAGATACACCATCACCACCAAATAAAGCATTTCAAAATACTTTTATATTTAAAATTGTAACATTAGAAAAAAAGAGAAATGCATTAAATCATCGTAATGTCTATTAATATTAAACGTTAATTTTTAATAGAAAATTTTCTATATAATTCATATGTTAAATATAAATAATATATTCCTATAAATGTATCACGCCATTTTTTAAAAAAATTATATAATTCTGTAAATATATATGGCTTTAATGTATCAGCCAAAAATACTAAGGCAACTAATAATGTAATTAAAATCTGAAATATCGCATAATTATCCATTTTATATTTTATTTATATTATATAAATAAAATAATATTAATAAAAGGTACTTTATTTTGAAATAAATCTAGAATTTACACCTCCTCGTGGTCCAAATTCCTTACCTTCAACACTTTTTCCAGCATTGGGGGTGTCTATCCCTTGAGAATCATCAAATATATAGAATGATCTATTATGATAATTAGATTCTTTTGGATTGCAACTTTGTTTATTAACTTCTAATAATGGAACACGTACAAATTTATCTTCGATTTCTACATTACCATGTGCAGTTTGATATTTTGCAGGCATAGTTGGAAGTGGTAATTGTCCAAATACATTTTTAACATGTGGATTTGTAATAATACCTCCTGTTTTACCATAACGTAAAAATGAGTCTTCATTAATAATATTAGCTGGTACAAAAAGTTTATCACGAATTGTCATACCATAAAAATTTAATTTCTCTTTTGCCTCTAATAAATCTACGTGATTTGTTGTAATATATTTTATTTTCTTGTTATTATCATTATTTCTTTGGTCAGTTGCACAAGGATCATACATTGTTTTGTTAAATTCTCTTGTATCAGATTTAAATGAAGAATCGTTAAAATTACTATTATATAACATTTGTGTTGTTTACACTTAATTATTGTAAACAAAATAAAAAAATTAAATTAATTAAAAATTAATTTACATTAAAATATCATCTAACTGTGAAATTTCATATAGATCATTATACAAAATCATTGTTTCAAGATAACTATTTATATAATAATTTATAAGTAAAAATACAATAAATATTAATATAATTGGTAAAATCAAATACAAAAATAAATCAAATAATACATAAAATACTAAACACAGATCATTAATATAATCATGAACATAACAATAAGTATCACTAAATTTATAATTTTTACATAATCTATTTGTTTTTAATATATATTCACATAAATTTCTCATTTTTACTTGAAAATTATTATATATATATTTTTTTCATTTTTTTATATTACTATATTATTGGTTCCCATTTTTTAAAATCGTTATTAAATTTACATCGTAATATAATTTTATTTTTATTCAATAATAAATTTTTCATTGCTTTAGATTGTTTTAATCCTTTTATATACAAAATACCTATATAATTATTTGTTAATGTATCATATATATTATATACATCAGTATATTTTCCAATTTCTATAATTTTATCTGTCTCTTCTAAATCTTTTCTATCTACATATCTAGTTTTTATAAAATTATTAATTGATTCTATACAACAAATATCTGATTTAAAAATAAAATTATTTTTAAACACTTTTATTAAATTCTCATTTTCCTTTTGAAATATTGGATGTAAATTAATATTCATATGATTATTCAAATCACATAAATCAATATCCATAATAATTTCATTTATTATAGCCAATCTCATATTGTAATCCGCTATTATTACATCATTATTTATAATTAAAATATCTGTAATTAGAAACGATAACTTATTATCATCTCTTTTATATAAATATCCTTCTAATAAATAATCTTGTTTAAATCGTTCATCTATTTCTAAATAAAAATCACTTACTTGATAATCTAATTTGCTATTACTATCTGGAAAAAAATATAATGTATTATATTTTTCCCTTGTTGTTTCTAACTTTGATTTATTTGTGATAAATAAATAATACTTAATATTATTATTTGGAATTATAAATTCAGATGATACACCAGTATTTATATCTTTATTTAAACAAAAATTATCATTAGAAATTTTTTGTTTCAATAAAAAATCATTATACATTTTTAATAATGGTTGCAATATTTTGTTTTTTAAAACAAAACATTGAGAATAATTGACACATTTAGATACAAAAGACATTAAATAGTAAAAAATATAAAAATAATTCATTTTTTTATCGTTAAGTTTCATTACTTTTTTGATATTACTTTTTTTAAAAGTAATTACTATTCGTGTATTTTAAAAAATAAATTTAACTATAATATATTAAGGGAACATATATGTCAGTGTGTTTAGAAGGTAATGTTTTTATAGACGGTGGTCAAAGTCAAAACATTAATATTACTACATCGACTATAGGAAATTGTAATATCTCTAAAAGTTCGTTAGATATGTTAAGCGATTCTGGGGCTTTACAAAACATAACAAGTGTTAAAGATCCTATTTATCCACAAGATGCAGCAACAAAAAAATATGTTGATGATTTAGGAATAGTAATTAGTGAAATTACACTTACATTAACAAACACTACAACTATTTCTAATAATGTTAAAGGTAGTTATATTATAACTATTAGTAATTTAATTTCAAATGGACCATCTGGAATATTTCATATAACAAAAAATGAAATGACAAATGAAGCACATGTTGTACGAACTGCTGCAGCACCTGGTAATAACTCAAGTGTATTTTTAGAAATAACTTGGCCACCAAATACAGGTATATTATTAAAAAAAACAGGTAATAGTTACGACGGATCTTATCGTATTAAAATTATGTAAATGTATTTATTTATTATTTAATTTATCTTTTATATCTTGTAACATATCTTTTATATCCATTAATTTATTATTTAAATTCATTAAATATTCTTTTTTATCTTGTAGTTCATCTTTTGAATAAACTGTATTATTGTTATCCAATTCATTTAATTGAATATCACAGTTATCTACGTTTTCATCCATGTTTTCATCCATGTTTTCGTCCATGTTTTCATCGATGTTTTCATTTTTTACAATTACATTTTTTACAAAATAATTTATAGAATAAATTATTCCTATAAATAGGAATCCATTTACAATTTCTCTACGCATTTCTAATAATTCTAAAACGTTTAGCATACTTTTATATTAATATTATTTTTAAATTAAAAATATTAATATAAATTAAACTTCTTTAGGTTTTAAAGGAATAGGTTCAGCTAAATCAGATAAATCATCAATATTAGTATCTTGTTCATTTACACTTTGATCTTGCTCTTGCTCTTGCTCTTGCTGCTGTGGTGGTTGTTGTGGTTGTTGTGGTTGTTGTAGTTGTGGTGATGAAGCTGCAATAAAATTTACTACTTTACTAAGTAAAGCAGCATCATTTAATGTATATGCTCCATGACGCTGCCCTTTGTTAACACCTTGTACAAGTATTTGTATTGAATTATCACTATTTAATTCATTGTCATGAACATTATTTATTAAAACCTCAACTGCCCTTTTTAAAAGTTCAGCCTCATTTAATAAATAAGCACCCTTTTGTTGTGCATGTTCAATATATTGTGCCAAAATTTGAATAGAATTATTATTATCTAATGTTATAACAGTAGGTTCACCAGATGACATTTTTAAATTTATCTATTAAAAAAAATGATATTATTGAACACACTAAGTCTAATTATTATTATTAAATTATTAAATAATAATAATGATAGAAGATCTCACAACAGAAACTATAAATTTTTTATATAAAGAATTTGATAAATCTCACAATAAAAAACAAATAAATAAAATCATAAATCATATTACAACTATAGCATTTGATTATATAAAACCATATTTGTATACTATAATGGCTATTCTTATAACGTTATTTATAATGAATTGTCTCCAATTTTATTATTATATAAAATTAATAATATTAAAAGATAAAACATTACTAACTATCAATTTAGATGATATGATTTCGAAAAATTAATTTAATTTAGATGATACGATTTCGAAAAATTAATTTATACATAAGAATTTAAATTATACATCGTTTCCCATTCTTTAAAAACTTTTTTTCTATTTTCTAATGAAGCCTCTAATTTTTTATCATATTCGTTTATAAATTCTTCATTATTACATAAATATATTGCTTTTTCTAAATACAAACATTGTTTATTCAATAAAGAGTTATTAATTTCTTTAATACTTAATAAAAATTCACTAGGTAATTTATCAAATAATGTAAAAGAAATAAATTTATTTCTACTTGTTCTTATATTATTCGATAACAATTTGAGATTATTTATAAATTCTTGTTTATATTTATCTGGTAAATTAAAATACTTACAAATAACATATTTTTCAGAATTAGTTGGTCTACTTGTCTTTGGCTTATAAATATACACTTCCTTATAACATAAAGTTAATAAATATATTAAATGAACACTTGTCTCTGTTAAAGTATCAAACACCTTTAATATAAAATGCCCATTTTGTTTTTGTAAATATATCCCTGCATAAATTTCACTTAAAATTAAATTATAATGTAATTGTTCTTTATTATTAAAATCAGTTCCTTCATCAAATCCTCCATCTGCAGTTATTAAATAAAATGGAACTTTTGAAATATTATTTATATATTCTATATTATCTAAATTATTCATATCACCAGTCTTATCCTTACCATACGTTATACATAAATGTTTATTAATAATATTTTTATTATAACTCGGTAAATTATAATTTCTATACTGGGGTAATTCCTTGTTAAGAGAAATTGTATAAATTTTATAATTATTATTATTTAGCTTCTTTTTACTTTTAACCATTATAAAACCACTATTATCTATTTCAATTTTCTTAATTTGTTTATCCTTATTTATATTAAGATATTCTATTTGTAAATAAATATTTGTACCTTGAATAAATCCACCAGGTGCCTCTGCACAATGTAAAATAACATCCTTTTCTGTATATTCCTCATATATTTCAAATTCATTAATAATCTCCCAATATTTGTAAAAAGCCCTGTTTATTATTGGATCTTTAACCTGAAAATCATATTCATTAATGTACCATCTTACCTTTTTCCAATTATCAGAATTAATATTATCAATCTTATTTCTATAATCATTTAATTTAAAATCATACCCGTATTTTTCCTGTGGAAGTTCTGGTTCATTAAATTTATTGATATTTACATTTAACTTTATATCTGAATAGTCCATGTTTTCTTCACTAAATAATTTATATATCATCTTATTTATTATTAAATACATTTCTTTTTTAAATTCTTTTCACTTTTTTATTAAAATTTATTAAAATACACAATTATTTAATCTACTTTCTAATCTTTTTTGTAATTCATCCTTTTTACCAGAAACTTTTAAATCTAATTTTAAAAGCAATTCTTTTAATACTTTAATAGTAACTTTATTGTTATTTTTAATCTCACTCCATTCTAATTTTATACTTTCCTTAATATCATCTTTATTAAGTTCTTTAACTTTAATATCATTAATTTCAGTTGTTTCAATTCCAATTTCGGTTGGTTCAGTTTCAATTTCTTTAGTTTCTGTTGGTTCAGTTTCTTTAATTTCTGTTGGTTCAGTTTCTTTAATTTCATTTGTGTTAACTTGTTGTTGGTTATTAAATAACAATTGATCTTTATACATTATTATATACCAATTATTATATTCTACATCTTCGTTTTCATTAGTTATCTCATTATTGCGTTTTTCAACCATATGTTTATAATATGTAAAATAAATATTTGTCATATTATCTTTATAATTATCAAAATTTAATGGATCATTAACAAATACTGGATTATAAATAATACAAAGATCATTAAATAATTTTATTATATCATTAAATGTTGTATTTGGATGTGATTCAATAATTTTATTAGAAACTTTGTTTTTATAATATTTATATTCTATACAATTAATTACATCAATAATATCATATAAACTTGAAATTTTATGAACACTAATATCATTTTGATGTAAATTAATTGTATCAAAATTAAATTGTGTATTTATATTCGAGATGTCATCTATAATTTGGTTAGATATTTTTGTTAATTCTAAATTATCAGAATTTATTTTTTGAAATACACAATATCTGTTTAAAAAAGAAATATCAATTTCAAAATCTTGTAAATCAAAATTTGAATCGTATAAATTTTTAAATAAATCACTTTCTATACATTTATATCCATTTGATTGCATTATTTGTTTAAAATTGTTAAAATTTATAATCCATTCTTCAGAACCTTCACTTAAAATATTATTACCATTTAATGTAATGTTTAATTTATTACCATAAACACCATCACCTTTTTGTTTTTCGAGTAAATATAATATTTCGTTATCTTTTTCATAATAACACATATTTTCATTATTATATTTATCAAATAATCCATCTATTTTTTCGTTATCCATAAATGTTATAATAAAATAACCATTGTTTGCCAATGATGTATTTAATATTTCTAAAATATTATTAAAACATCTTTCGGATTGAAAAAAATAATGAATTCCAAAATTACAACAGATATTATTAAATAAATCTGGATTATTTTTATAAATAATTTCATAACTATTACTTTTTGTTAGATCCAATTTAAAAAAATTATAATTAAATGTATTCTGTTGTGATTTAGATTGCAATGACTGAATACGTCTATTACATTCTGAAATGTTTTTTTCTGAAATATCATATCCATGTACATTTTTAATATTGTTGTGTAACCATTTATGAAGATCACCTCCCTTTCCAGAACACAATTCTAATAAATATTCAGTGTCTTTACAATACTTATTGTAAAGATATTCTTTTACTTTGTTATGAAAACGTCTCATACGTTCAAAAAAAAAATCACTATTCGATGATATATTTTTAAATTTAAATAAAGTTTCCTTTTCAATAGGATTGTTTATATTATTCCAAATATCACATGCAACACCACTAAAATTACCATGTTTTTTAGGATTAATTGTTTTATCCCATCTTGTACGTATAGGAACAAAATGTTTCTCTAATTTATCCCATTTATATTCTATAACAGTATTTGTTTGATACTGTTCAGCTGTAGTTTCATCAATTAATGAATCGCTAAATACCGTTTCATAAGTCATTTCTCCCTTGTTTTCAAATGAACATAATTTTGAAATATCAAATAAAACAGTTTCTGTAACATTTTTAATTTTATTGACGTTATCCATGTTTTCAGATAATTCAACTGGATGTTGAACAAATAATTGCCATCTACTTACACCATTTTCACTAGATATTTTCTTTGAATAAAAATCAATTGATGTTAATTCCGCCGGCTTCCATTTTAATAATGTTGTCCATTTTTTACTTTTAGGATATGGTTCATCCATTGGTGTATAAACAAGACCATCATTTTTATAAATAATATCAATATCATTTATTTTTAATTTATAATTACCATTTTGATCTACATTGTCTAATATAATCTTTGACCCTAAAAAAACATTGTTATAATAATATTTTTTAAGTTTTAATAGATAAAATTTATTATTTTCAACAGTTGATAAAATATGATTTAATCTATCTAAACGTTGTTTTAATTTATAATTTGTATCGTTTCTTAAATCTTTACCATTATAAAAAACTAAATCAAAAGCTAAAAATACAATTTTATCATTTTGTTTAACAACTTCTCCATCAATTAAAGTGCTTGTATATTTTTTTGTATTTAAATTTGTTTTAATAACTCTATTTAAATTATTATCAATAAAATACACATTTCCAGTCTTATCAATGATCATAAAAGCTCTTTCACCATCAGCTTTATCAGTTACAGAATAATTTTTATATAACATTGAAATTTTTTCTTTATGCAATGTTTCTGGTTGAGCACCAATAAAATAATTTGCATTTATTAAATTTCTATATTCAGATAAGATGTATCTTCGTTCCATATTAGAAATAACATAAAAACTGTCTTGGCGCGTCTGCAAAATAAATGTAACCGTACCCAATATTGCATTAATATCAAAATTACTAATTTCAAATTCCACTTCATATTTAAATTGAGTTTTACCATTTTTAAATTGCTGTTCTACAATAGTTAAATCCAATTTACCAAAAGCAAATTTATATGATGTTCTATTTTTTCTTCTAACAACATCATAATTTTCCAAATCATCAATTTTTGATTTATCATCTATTCTTTCATAACTACTCGAAAATCTTATATCATAATCATATATATCATATGTCTTAATAACGTTTTTAATCATAATTTTTTCAGAATTATCCTTTTTATCAACAATTCTTTTAATATTTCCACGTTCTTTTGGATTTTTATAAATATATTCATCTGTTACAATTTCTTCATGTTCTACTTGTTTTAACATGTTTTTTAATTTATAATAATTCTCAATTTCAAAATTCGATTCAAAACTCTTTTGTTTTTCCTTGTCTTGATAAAATTTCCCAAATCTAATCTCAAATTCTGTCTTTTTATCTAAAGAATCTGACAACATACGCTTTAACACATCCACGTGTTTATCACTTAAATTCAAAAATTCACTCATCTTAATTGTTTATATAGTACAAATAATTAAAATTTACAGTTATTTTTCAATTTTTTATATACTTAGTATATTACCCATTCTAAAGAACCTTGATAAAAATCATCTCCTACTGTATCCTGTAAAAATGATAAACCAGCTCCACCATACAAATCTATCACATTAGTGTAATCGCATTTTAATCCAATCACTTGACCTGTATTTGGATCTACAAACGAACCACCATCGCTTGGACTGCAAGTATCAATAATACGACCAGTATATGTCTTACCATTTACCGTAACATTTATCATCTTACCACACCAAGGTATAATATTAGGATCTGCATTAGAATATTTATCATTCCAATCACTTAATGTAAAACCTAATAATAATGGATTTACGGCTAAACCATTACCCGGTGGAATATCTCCACCATAACACTGAGTAACTGTATCCGTAAAATATGTTAAAGTAGCATTTCTACCACTTGTAATTGGAATATCATCTAATATACTTGTAGGTATTGTACTCGTAGTTGACGTAGAAGTTGTATCAGTAGAAGTTGTATCAATAAATGTAGTATCGGTAGATGTTGTATCGGTAGATGTTGTATCAATAAATGTTGTATCAGTAGAAATTGTATCAATAAATGTTGCAGTACTTGTTTTTGAACTTGTTTTTGAACTTGTTTTTGAACTTGTTTTTGAGCTTGTTTTTGAACTTGTTTTTGAGCTTGTTTTTGAACTTGTTTTTGAGATCGTATAAGTACTTGAAGTTTTAGAATGTGTGTTACAACATCGTTTTGTTTGTGTCTTCTTTTTTAAAGGACATCCTTTAATTAAATTTATTAACAATAAAATCTCTAATATACCTTTCATTAAATTTAAATATTTTTTATCTTTAAATCAATTTAACGAATAATTTATTTATTTTGTTTATTTCGTTTATTTATTTAAATTGCCATTGGTGCTCTTATGCTAGAGTGTGGATGGTATCCAATAATTTCAAAATCTTCAACTGTAATATCACTAATTGCTTTATCTTTAACATCAGAGTTAATTTTTAATTGTGGTAAAGGTCTCGGTGTTCTATTTAATTGTTCAGTCATTTGAGCTAGGTGATTTTTATAAATATGTATATCACCACCCATATAAACTAAACGTCTTGGTTTCATATTACATTTCAATGCTAAAATATATGTTAAAACAGTATAACTAAAAATATTAAATGGATTACCTAAAAACATATCATTTGATCTCATTGTAAATAAACAACTTAAATATTTTTCACCTTTTTCTTCTTCAACATAAAATAGTACAGAGTAATGACAAGGTGGAAGTGCCATTTCATTCATATGTAATGGGTTCCAATATGACATCATTATTCTTCTATTAAACGGATCGTTTTTTAATGTATCTATAACATATTGTAACTGATCAAACCCACCTATTTTCGAAGTATCTACATTAGATGTATCAGAAAATGCTTGGCTATAATTTGCTCCAAAAAACCTCCATTGCCATGAATATCCTGGACCAAGAATTCCTTCATCATAATGAGTTAATCCTTTATTATCAAGAAATTCACGTGACGTATTTCCATCCCAAATTTTAACACCTCGTCGTTGTAAAATTTTAGTATCAGTATCTCCACGCATAAACCACAATAATTCTTCAATACAATGTTTCCATGGAACTCGTTTTGTTGTTAATAATGGTACAGTATCAGATATATCAAATTCCATTTTGTCACCAAATATACTTATTGTACCAACATTTGTTCTATCTATTCTCTCATTACCATTTTTTAATACTTTACAACACAAATCAATATACTGTTTTTCATCCGTTCTGTAATTGTGGTAATAATTGTATTCTAAAAATCTAAAAGTAACATTATAAACATTATCATTATGTTTATCTGATACATTTACTAATCTATACCTTTCGTTAAAATGACTCATAAAACAATCTGGTTCTAAACCCTGTTCTGGTTTAAAATCATATACTTCAGTTAAATATATCTTTTGTGGTAATAGGTTTTCATCTTTATTATTTAAAAATAAATCATAAATTTGCCCTCCTCCTATAACAAATACATTAGCACTAGTCCTTTTATAAAAATCTAAAAACTGCTTATATGTTATAAAATATACATTTTTTGTAAATTTACACCAAGGAAAAGTTGGATATGGAGATAATTTTATAAGATCCTTATCATTTGTTAATACTAAATTCAATCTATCTTTTAATGGTCTACGTTCTCTAGGAATAGAAAACCAAGTTTTTCTTCCCATCAAAACAACATTTCTATCTATTTTTGAATTAAATGTGTCATTATCATTTTTAGATGTTATAGTTTTAAAAAATTTTAAATCTTCTTTTAATTTCAATAATAAACCATTATCTCTACCAATTGCTAATTTATTTTTATAATTAATAACACAACTTATTAAATTTATTGGCATTAATATTTATATTTTTACAAATATTAATCGTTTTTTTTTAAATTACATTTTTCATTTATATTAAATATAATATTATTACGTAGATTTAACCAACAAATCTATTTTATTATAAATATAACCACAAATCGATCCAGATATAATACTAAATCCAGATGCCATACCAATAATCATTTTAGCCTGTCTTGTATAATTTAA
>Ga0102816_1000173_pt1 | contig 28931 bp, 46 predicted proteins | sample ColrivemetaGS545_FD_84509 | JGI IMG/M metagenome (GOLD analysis project Ga0102816, IMG submission 84509) | Estuarine microbial communities from the Columbia River estuary - Flood tide non-ETM metaG S.545 | ecosystem: Environmental > Aquatic > Marine > Intertidal zone > Estuary | place: USA...
AACAGTACCAACTTGTGGTAAGGCTTCATCTTTAAAGTGTGCCATCAAATCTGTGTCAATTTTAGTTGCAATAGAGTTACCTAGAACAGTACCAACTTCTTGAGCAGGGTTTCCCGCGCCTTCAAGAGCAAGATCAGTCAAAGTAACCATTGCGCCAACTTCAGTAACAGTAATGTTAGTAGTGCCAGTGCTAGTTGATTGGTTGGTTAGATCAGTTGCTTCTGCAACAGCAGATGCAGTTAATTTACCATATTTAGGAATCTGTACAGTTTTACCTGATTGTCCCGCAATATTGTACTGAGTTACCAATCCCAACATTAGGGATTCTTCTTCAGCGGTGAATCGTGCCTGTGCAACAATATTAGAGAACAGATCGTTAAGTGTAGTTGTAGTTGTTTCGTTAGCCATTGTTAAAACCTCAATAAATAGAAAGAAAAAATAATTTAGCCTTTCCTTTTCATAGCAGTATAGGCTTCTTTGCCCCCGCTATTCCAATTCTCGACCATCCAATCCACCGATTGAGGCTTCGGAGTAGAGCCACCTGTATTACCCATGCTTCCTGCACCGCCACCAGAGGCGCGCACAAAGTGTGGGTTAACAGTCAAAAATTCTGTAACCATCTCATCGACAGATAACAGATCACCCTTATCATTATATCTAGGTGTTCCGTTATTATCTACAATCTCGACAACACCATCATCATTAAGTCTGGTCTTGCCTTTTAAGAGTTGTGTCACTTGTGTAGTATCAACTGCGTTATTTCGGCTAGCCGCACTGGTTAACTGTCCATCAATTAACGTCTCTTGCAACCTTGCCTTGTAACTGCTGATAACTGCATCTTTCTTTTCGACAGTATTCTTCAAGATAGAATCAAACTCTCCGCGCTGTTTCTGTTGCTCAATCTCAGCCTGTTCCTTTTGAGTAAGTAACTCTTTGGCTTCATCTAAGTTGATGCCGCCTAGCTTCTTATCAAACTTGCGCTGTTCTCTAGCAATCCGATCAGCTACGATTCGATCTAGTTCCTCTTGTGAAAATGTCTTATCCTGTGTTTGTACTGTTTCAGTCTCAGCTTGTGTTGCTTCCATGATTTCATCGCTCATGTTACGTGCCTCTTTAAAGAGTAGTTGGTGAATTGTTAGTTTAGCACATTACTTCTTAGTCTTGCGCTTCTTCTTCTTTTTGGTGCTTCCGTAGTGATTAGGCATTATTCATCCTCATTAAGTAGGTCAACCTGCAGAGAAATAAACTCGTACAGGTATGCAAACCGATCTTGCTCGTCAACATCAACAAGATCAAACAAATGATCAAGCTGTTCTTCTATGTCTTCTGGTAGCGGCTCTGTCCTAACCAGTTCTTTCGCCTTTTCAAAATACTTGCTCATAAAACCCTGCCCCCTGTAACAAAATTAAATCCATCAAACTCATTAATATGCCCTTTGGTTTTTGCAACTTCATCCAAGAAGTTAATAATCTTGGGGTCTACTAAATCTTTGCGCCCCATGTTGTACAAACTAAAACTTTCAGCGAACCATTCTTTTGAGTTGTATTCGCTGTATTCAGTCGGGAATATGCGCTCTCCGTTTCGCTGTCTAGTCCCCTTTTTAAAGAACAGTGAATCGAGGTATCTTTCAACTGGGGTCGGTATTCCACCCACCTCGTTTCCTACTCTGTTATATTCTTGATGTAGCAGGTGACCATACTCGTGAGTGAATACGTTGTTAAACTTGTCTATATTGTCTTGAAAGTACTCATCTGCACCATATGGTCTCCCTACCAGATCATCGCCTACTTTCCATGTACTAGCGGGTTTAACCTGCACACTTGCCTCTAGTTTAGCAACCTTCTTTCTACCCCTGTTAATAGCATCTATCTTCGCGTTGTATTCTTTTGAGATTACCTTGTATTCAGCAAAGTTTGAACGATCTGCAAAGTAAATCGTTTTTGCATCCCTTAGCTTTTCGCGCAATAACTCGAAGTCTTTTTCTAAGACAGCATTAGTTGCCCTTTGCTTCAAAATCTTATCGACTATTTCTTTGTCATCAAGAAATGCCGCCTGAGTTTTCGCGTTCCAATACCCTGCGCTGATAGAAAGATTGCCATCACCCATAGACATTGCCGCTTTTCGGCTACTAGTTGGCGTAATGCTCCGCACCTGCGGTATCTTGTACTTTTTCGACAAATCACTGGTTATGTCTAGCGCGCCATCTACTAAGGTTAAGGTTTCTGCGTTAAAACTTGTGCCAGTTACCTTCCCAGTTTGCTCTACAAACTTATCAATGCGGTCTTGCTTTAGCATCCCTCTCTTGTAGCCGTAACCCTTAAACCTAGTTACAGGCTGTCCGTCATCGCCTAAAGGGTAACTATAAAAGTCCTTTTCTGCTTTTGGCTTAAACTTCTTAGTCAGCTTCTTCTCCGCCGACTTAACTGCCGCCGCTTTTGCTAACTTCTTGATAGGCTTAGTCTGCAATTCTGTTACTGGTTCTGGCTCTGGGGGTGGTGCAACCTCTTCTACTACTTCCTGCACTACCTCTTCATCGAAGACAGGTCGCCAGTGATGCTGGCATCTGTAGCCACCACGAACCACGAAAGGGTCACCAGAGGCTTTACCATTCCAACTGCCTGACCATATCTCTGCTATCTCTTCTTCTGTGTAGACCTTGCCTACGTGCTTTCTACAGTGTGATCGACTATTGTCCTGTAGACCGCCATAGTATTTCCACTTAGTAACGCCCGACTGTTTACCGATAGCTACGTTAGCGTTAGCGTTAAACTGCATCAGACCATCATGCACCTGCTGATCTGCGTAACGCTTTAGGTTGCCGCTAACAGTGTCTCTCACGTTCTTAACGGCATCAGAGAAAGATGTGCCGACCAGTGTCATATCGTATATCTCCTTCGAGACAGCCGTTAGATACTGATCGCCTACCGCTTCAAATCCCTGAAAGGTAAGCGACTGCAACTGATTAACAACACCCTTGTCTAGGTTGGTAAAATCACCATACTCATTTAGCATATCTGTAGCGCGCTCTGCTACGCCTGAGTAGTCCTTAACGATCTTATCAACCTCTGCAAGATACTCTTTGTCGATTATCTTCCTAAGCTCATTCCTTGACTCTACCGCCCACTCCAAATCAAAGAACTCGCCATCAGTTAAAGGCGCGCCAGACATAAGGTCTGTGATCTTGTCCTCTAGGTTAACAATGGCATCACCTAACTTGCGTTGGTGGTCTTCTGCCAGTTCAGCTAGAAAGTCTGCGTGTGTTCCGTCTGACATCTACGCCTCTGAGGGTTGTGATACCTTTGGCTTTAGCAGTTCATCGCCACCTGCCACATCTTCAAGACCGATCTTCTCACGAACCTCGTTAGCTGTGACTACGCCGTTGTCCATGTGATAAGCATATATCTGCGTTTTGTCGCTGTAGTCACCAACAGCAGTCGTGCTTGCCTCTATCTCTAAATGCGCTTTAGCGAGCATATCGTCATCAAGAACTAGATCAGCTATCTTCTTGTCAATTTCCTGAGCAAGTACAGTGGACTTAACGCCTGTGGCTCGCATCTGCTGTAAGAATACTAGCTCTTTGTCGTAGTCTCTAAGGTCGAACGCATCAGGATAGAACACTTGCACGTCATTGGTTACTTGTTGCCACTGACAGAACAGGTCAAAGATCTGCTCTTCTGCTAGCTCTAGTATGTCTGCTTTCTCAGCCAGTTTAGCATTAAGCATCTGAAACTCTGTCTGCATAGCTACGCCTGATTGTGTCATTGCCTGAGTGCCGCGTACTGCGCCCATGTGAGACATTCGGTTGATAGAATCAACCTTATCTTTAATAGACTTCATTACAGCATCTAGGTTAGCTCCTGATGGTTGCATCTGGTATGGCTTTAGGTTGCCATCCATATCATCAGGTAAATTAATTACTGCACCTGCACCTGCACTAGCATCGGTCTCAAAGGTCTTAACTAGTGTTGGGTGGTTACTGATACGAATCAACTGCTCTACTTCTGATAACTCCTGATAGATAGCTCGTTGCATATACGACACATCAGCAATATCGCTTGTGCCAATACCACGCAAGGGCGATCTGTTAGCAGGTAGAAAGACAGCAGGAATCTTGCCTAGTGCATTGTCAATAGTCTCAATGTGCTGTTCTTCGTTGTTAGTAGCGCGCCAAGTCTCAATAGTATCTTCGCGCCATACTCTGTAGTAAGCCTCAGTCTCGGTGTTGCTAATGCGATCTACAGACTCTCTAACCTTTAAGTAGACTAGCTTATGCCTACCGCTAGAAGTACGCTCATACTTCCAATCAAACACGTTCTCTGGCGTGATGAGAGTCATGTAAGGGCGAATCTCTTGGTCTAGCTCTTCTGCCCTTGTAGAGGCGTTAGATTGCGGCTTGTCAATCATCAACCAAACGTGACCATATACGCTAGACCACACTTGCGCTTGTCTCATAAACGCATCGAAAGATCGACCATCGAGGTCAGCATCTTTCATAAAGGGGGTTAGTGCGGCATTGTTAGATAGGCTGTTGAATGCTCTGGTTGGCGGTACGCGCCATAGAAAGCTAGAGTAGATGTGGACAATGTTCTTGCAGTGGTTGTCCATCGGGGTAAGGTCTAAACGTCTAGCATATTCGTCTTTGTCTTCTGAGATGTAGCTTGTTAGGTAGCCACCATCTTTATAATCTTCTCCACCCATGTAGCTTCTGAGATAGAACGACCATCTGTGTTTATAGTCTTCATAGACTGGGTGAGTGTTTTCAATTACGCTGTTTTCCATCAAGTCCACCTAGTAGGTTGCGGAGTGTTATATTCAGTTCTGATTGGGAACAAATACTCTACTAGGTAGCCTAACGCATCATTCATGTGGTCAGTGCCATCCTTGTTAGGAATACTTGTACCCTCTTTATAAGTCTGTCTTTCTAAACTCTTAATCGTATGCTTGCACTTAGGGCTTACAAACAAATGTCGCTCACTATCTCCAGACAGTAAACGACTATTAACCGCATTGATTCTATCCCTGACCAATGGGTGAGCTTTCTTCGCCTTAACGCTAAATCCTGCGTTTTGTAAGATCGACAAATCAGTCCGACCACCTGCGCTTGTTTTGCGCTGTCTTGATGCAGGGTCAGGATAAATGATGCAGTGCCTGTTAGGATACCTATCTTTTATCTCAGCAACCATCTCATCTGTGTTGCTCCCATACATGACGATTTCATCTATTGCCAGTAAGTCTTGCCCATGCCTTAAGCATATTACAGCACTCATTGGATCGAGGTTGAAATCCATACCAATGTGTAGTGTACCACCATTGTCGCTCACATCCAAAACTGATGCCTCACGATTAAAGCCGTAATAGATAAGCCCTTGATAGGTTACGAACTCAGCGCAATACTCTTGATTGAAGGTTCGTTCGTCTAGGTCTTGCCTAGCCTGATCAATCTCTTTCTCTGGTACGTTGCCGCCTTGCAGTGTTGTGTACTGGAATGAATCCCATCCCTCTGCACCATCTAAACCTGATGCCCATAGATCATAGAAATGGTTTCTGCCTTTAGGCGTACCGATGAATAATGCGCTTCCCTGCCTATCTGATAGAGATGGTCTTAGAACCTCATACCATGCCTCTGGGCGCATATCTGCAAACTCATCTAGCACTACAAAGTCTAAGGCTCTGCCTCGTAGGTTATGCGGTTTCTCTGCACCTTTAAGAGCTATTACACTGCCGTTGATTAGCTTGATGGTTAATGCTGTCTCATTGGTCTTGGAAACATACTCTTCTGGGATAGTGTGTATAAGCATATCCCAAGCAATCTCCTTACTCGCGCCATAGGTAGGACTGACATACCAACAGTTTCGGTTAGCACCCCCAATAGCGGCTCTAAGTATCTCCCCTGTTGAGAGAAACGTCTTCCCAAATCGTCTTCCTGCTACTACCGCTCTAAACCTAGAGGGCGAACAGAATATCTCACTCTGAGGCTTTGTTAATTGCATCAGGGTGAACAGTTATATTGATAGGTGGTATCTCTTTGACTGGTTCTATGTACTGCTCGCCCCAGTTTTCTCTGTCTCTTGTCTTGAGGTAGAAGATCATAGAAGTATTGTCACCCGCTTTAGCTTTCTCAAACAAAGCATTAGTGATTTCATCCATGCCTTTACTTCTTCCCCTTTTTATAGACTCCATAAACTCTAAATACTCTTCCTGCTTGTTGTACAGGGTCGATTCAGATACCCCTAAGCAATCAGCTATCTGAGCTACAGTTAAGCCCCTAGAAGCCATTTCTGAAGCTCTAGCGCATATCTCTGCATCTGGAATCCACTTGGGTCTTCCCATCTTACATATCTGCTCCGAATGTCTCTCGAACATTCATCTTTGGGTTCTTGATTATTATATCATGCTCTTGCGGGGGTAGACCTTTGGTGCGACAGTCAACCGCATCTTTCCAGAAGACTAATGCTGTTTTGATCTGATGCCCTGCACTAGGGTTCTCGATTAGGCTCTGGGTGATCTCGTCTAGCTTAGACAATAGATCAGTCCATCCGTTCTCTTTACAAGTGTTGATCTTGTTAGTTAGCTCTAGGCTCATCATAGTAGTTACCTCATTATTGGTTCTATCTATCGCCTATATACTATATCTAATGCTTTACAGTCAAGCAATTAATTTTCAGGTTGGTCTTCTTTTCTTAAATATCTACCGCCAAGATCGTCATAGGCAATGAATACTAGGGCGATTATCGCCAGTATAAGGATGGTTTTCATAGGGGTTCTCAGGTTGTTAAGGCGGGATTATATAGAGGTCTTAGAACGCAATCTAATGCTTTTTAGCTATGGGGGTTATTACCTGAAAAGATGGTTCGTTTCGTAGCACCAGTGAACCACTCTGGCTAATCAGGCTTTTGGAGGATGCCCGCTACTAGGGGTTACACTATGAACCTGTAATTACTGCGGCAACCAATACAAATGCCGCTAGTAGAATCTTTCCCCTGCTGTGTCCGTATACCTCAACAGCTAACCATGCTTTTGCTTTGGCTTTATAAGCCTCTAACTGTGCCTTTAAAATCGCTATGTCTGCCATTTGGTTTGCCTCTTTTATTGCTTTTTTAGTTTTTGTCATCTTGCTTCACCCTATCTATTTGAATTATGCCATCAAAACCCATTTCTGCAACCCAGTTTTCAAACTGTGTGCGCTCCTCTTTATCGTGCGGTATCTCCAGAGGCGGGTATTCATCCCGTAGTTCTTGCCATTTTTTCGCTAAATCAGTCATAGATTCCATGCTCCCTATCGTTTTCGCCTTTCTGCTTTGCGAACTCTTCAAAGATTGCCTCTTCTATTGTTTGCTCTAGGTACAGGTAGATTCGATCTCTAAGGTCATCAGCAAAGTTACCTAAGTTAACAATGCTGTCTAGGTGTGTCTCTAACGCCTCTGACCACCACCGATCATCCTTATCGTACTCATCGGGCGAGTCTTCTGCCATAGCAACAAACAGGTTGGATACTATCTTGCTTGCTGATGGTGCTTTACCAAACAGCATTTCTGTAGCTATCTTGCCTACGCCTCTGCTGAATGTTGCAGGGTAGATATCCTCGAACCAAGTCTTGTGACTGTTAAGCCAGATGTAAACAGCTTCATCCATTGCCGCATCTGGTAGATCAGACAACCGAGAATCTTCCTTATACAGAGCATCGTAGTGCTTAGATACAAAGTCTTCATAGATTAACATGAGGTAGCACCTCTCAAGCAGTCTTGGTAATCCATAGTCGATACGATTGCATACAAAGCAAACAAAGTAACTGCCGCTAGAATGCCCTTAATATTGTCGCGCTTCTCTGTAGCTTGGCTATCTATGCGCTTGATATCCATGTAAGTTAATTGGTGTTCCATAGTATTCCCCTTGATTAGTTGCCCCCTTTGGGGGGGCGATTAGATTAATTTATTACTTCTTCAACTCGACAGCTTGCAAGAACAGATTGCCCTAACATTTTTGGCGCACTAATTTGTAGCAATGTTAATTCATAACCGCAGTTGTCAGGATTTTTTTGAGCAGACTTAAACTCTTGCATAGCCTCTAAGCAGGTTATGTTATGCAGTTCTACAAAATCAGTGTTAGTCTCTAAAACATAATAAGTTTTCATGTGTATTTCCCCTGATTAGTTGCCCCCTTTCGGGGGCTGTTTGATTAATTATTTGCTAGGGTTTAAGTCTGAATGCTGTTCAAGTAGTGCAAACAAAGCATCATCCCTAGTTGCGGCATCTGCTATCATAGAGCCGAGATAACCTGCTACAAAATGACCACTGTCTTTTTCTTCAAGAAGCCTTGCAACCAATTTGTCGATATATGCAGTAGCTAGGTCGTACTTGATTTCTTCTTTAGTCATTAGATTTTTCATGGTGTTTCTCTCTCTGTTTGATTAATATGTACCCAGAGTAAAGGAAACATTATACATTGTCAACACTTTGTATAACTTTATTTTAATATTCGCCTATTCTGTACTCTTCATCCTTGATTTTTTCCTTTAATTCCCTCTGAAATTCGATCACTTCTACCCTGTTAAACTTGGGTGCAGGTCTCCATGCTAGTTTTTGCATCGCTCTAATACGCCTAGCTCCGTACATATCTTCCATGTAGATGCGGTAGGCTTCTTGCGTTCTAGTTGTTTTCATGCCGTAGACATTACAGGCAGGGCACTGGGGGTGAATGTTCTCCTCGAACAGCTTAAAAACTGTGTGTCTTCTGCTGTAGAAGTGACCGCCTTGCATCGCCTTATAGTGATCTACCTTGCCGCAGGTTACGCACTGGCAGTAGCCGTTATCGTCTGAGGCTTTTAGCCTGACGTATCTCTGCAGTAGCTTGGCGGCTTTCTCTACCTCTTGGGCTACTGTTGCTTTTTTGCGCTTTGCCATTTAATGCTCAGTTGTCTTAACAAGTATAATGGGCTGTGAACCAACTCCCATATCACAATAAGAACAAACACCATAAGCCACAAGATCGCTAGAAGTCCACAACTCAAGCCCGCCACCACAAGTACTACAGAACTCTTTAGTAACTCTGATATCGTTGTCATCAGTTCCATCATCATCGCCCTCTGGAAATTTAATTACTCTGCTCATTTGACTGCATCCACGTTGATTTTTACTCTTGAGTCTTCACCATACTGCTTGTGATAAACGATAGCTGTCATAGATCGCTCTGCACCATAGCCAGAATCGCTGTGCCATTGGTCGGTTGCTGTTAGGCTACCCCAATGACTAAACTGCATAGAGCCTACCTCTCTGCTCATGTGGTGGTGAATATGCCCTAAATGACAATATCGGTTCTTGCACTGCGACCATTCATCATCTAGGTTGGTTATCACCGCTTGCAGAATCTGCTCATGCTTTATTCTATCACCATGATGGTATACAAATAAATTGTTCTCCCATTCCCAGTGCAGGAACTTTGAGTAATTTTTAAGCACATCAACTCGCGGCTCTCGGTCGTACAGTAACTCTAAGCAACTCGATAGGTGGCAAGCCATATCAGAATCATGGTTTCCGCGCACGTTAATTACGACCACTTCCTGATGTGTCTCTAGCATCTTATCAATAAGAATCTGGAACAACCGACCTGCTAGTTTGAAGGTCTTTCCAATGCGTGTATCAACGTCTACTGGCGTTCCTGCTGTAGTGGTGTTGGCACTACTATCAGCGTGAAAGAAATCACCTACGTTAACTAGAACACCTGTATGCGCGTTGCCGACTCTCTTGGCTAGTCGATCAGTCGCATTAACTAGAATCTTAGATGCTATCTTTACATCCCAATCATCGTCATCCAACTTAGTATCTGAGTCAGCAAGCATCCCGAAATGGTGATCTCCTATTAGATACATGGCGCAATAGTCTTCATCTACCTCTTTAGGCGGCTTAGATGGCTTTTTAAGCCCTGTTATATCATCAACCAACCCATCCAGTAAGGCTTCGATCTTTGCCCGCATATCGCGCTTGTGTGGCTCTTGGATAACCCATTGCAATGCAACTGAGCCGTCTTCTTTGTATGCTGTAGAGATTCGTTTGGCTTCAAATCCCTCTGCGGTTTGGCGGGTTAGGTTTCGGTGTGGTGCTACACCTACAGAGGCGGCTTTATGTTCTACCAGTTTGATACTGCGGTCAATTGATCTGCGATTAATGCCTAGCTTCTCGGCGGCTTTAGAGTTTGAGCCGTATTCTATTGCGGCTTTTAGGTACTCGATCTGCCTGTCGGTTTTTGGAATATCAAGTTCTAGCAGTGTTCTTGGGTCAATCTTACTCATCCCTTATTGCTCCTGTTGGTTTTTTAACTCCGCATATTCGCTTTCTCGCGGTATGGTTAGTTTTATCCCCTGCTCACTTGCCCAATGATAGCACTGATCTAAGAAATGCACCATATCGCCCTTGCCCAGTTGGCTACTGCGTTTCACCTGACCGCTGATTTCTGTCTTGCTTATTCTGAAATCATCTGTGCCTAAGAATCTACGCTTTAACCAAAGTTTCCATGCCTCTACTGGGTCGCCCTCTGAGACCTCAAAGCCTTTCTTTTTCATACCCTTTACGATCTCTCTGCACCACATATGAAACAGCGCATTCTGATTCAGGCTTCTTGGGTTCTGGTATGGCTCTAGTTTAACTGATAAGGGGGTGGTGAAATCCCAGTTGAGCATATCCTCAATTAGGAACTTCACCTTTTTATTGACTTCTTCTTTGTTGTTAAACTTCACAAATGCTCCCTCTGTCATATCCTACGACTAAGCCAGTTCTGTGATATCTGATCTACAGGCTTTTCAAATCGACTGTAAACCCTATCAGTTTCATCTGACCAAATAGCACCATACTCTTTAGGTATGTTGTGCGATCTTAGAGGTCTTAAGTCCATATCAGTTACGCAAGTTTTGCCGTAAAGCCTAGAATACAAACACTTGTAACCAACACCTGCAACCTTAGCAAAATGCTCATAGGTGTAAGATTGTCCGTTAACTAGCTCAGGGTGCTTGCCCTTAAATAGTAGTTTTTTCATATTACCCATTTTTTCTCTCCCCATCCCAGTAAAAACCATACTTGCCCAAAAAGTGATTAATGGCTCTGTTCTTTGCTTCTACATTAGCAATCCAAGACACATCAGCTAGGCTGTCTTCAATGTTCCTGTTCCTGATGCTGTGGGTTTTTGATTTAACCTGCGGTGAGCCGCCACGATCTTGCGCTCTAGAAAGCCAAGAATTTATAAACCTCTTGATGCCTTTAGGCGTTTTTCTGCGCGTAGGATTAGCATCTAACCACGACTCCATTGCATTCAGTTCTTGGTAAACATTGATCGCAGGATAAGTCTTCTCCCACTGGATAACGTCTGCCTGATCTGCCTCGTATGTATCTCCGTTATTTAGAAGCATTGTTGTCACCCATATAGTATTCAGCGACACTGCATTTTTCATCGTATCGGTTGGTCACTGTGATCATATTCTTCTGGATTGGATGCCCTAGCTCTTTAAGTTCAAAGATTCTAGCGGCTACCTGAGTGATGCCTAGCTCGTTAAAAGCATTTAGGCAAGTTAGTTTCTTGCCATCTTCTAAGTACTGTAGAACTCTCGATATCTGTGTCATTTTTGTAACTCCTATTGGCTCGGACAAGCCTCGCCTGATTATGTTAATAGTTATTGTGTAAACATTTTTATTCAAACACGTTTAACCCTTTAACTACGCAAAGTTAAAAATTCGATCAAAGGGCAAAGCGACTTCGCGGTTGTTTCGTTATCGTATCGAATATCTAATCTATCCATCAGCAGAAACCGATCTGCTTTTGGGGCTATGTCAAGAGGGTCAACTTCGCTCTAGTGTTTAATTTAAGATATTCACTAGCCTCTAGCCCGATAACTAAAGCGCGAAAAAAGAAAGGGGATGTTACAAGACACTATAATAGTGTGTTAGACTTACCTTTCTGTATCCGCAAATGCAGTATTACATTCCTATATGTAATTGTAAAGCCCCCGTTACAGGGGGTTTTCTTTTATAGCCCGATAAACTCATCTAAATTGTATTCTAAGGCACTGCAAATCTTAATGGCAGTATCTAGCCTCACGTTGGTTTTATTGCGCCAGATGTTAACCTGCTGTCTGTGAACGCCAACCAGACGTGCAAGCTGTGAACTGTTTACGTTTTTTTCCTGCTGTGCCTTCTTTAAGCACTCGCCAAAATCTATCATTGGTTTTTCTCCTGTGGTATATTGTCGGTGATGGTTTTCCCCGATCATCACTCCTATGGTTTACCCGCCCTTCGGGGCGGGGTTTTTAACTAGAACGGAATATCATCATCAAGAATTTCATTCTGCTTCGGGTTTGAAGGTCTTGTTGGCTCTTGCGCCACCTCATCTAAATCAGACCAAACTACTTTGCAGTTGCCTAGAATTGGAGTCTGTGTCCCTGCTTCGCGTTCTTCCTGCTTTAACTGCTGACTGATAAAACCATGATCGCCAAAATCACTATTTTTGTCAGTGTCTAGGTAGGTCGTCAGGTCAATATATGCCGCCTTACTACCATCTTTTTTTGTTACTGTCTTCATGCGTGACTTGTCTATTTTCAAACAATCGATACTTACATTTACTCGTAATTTCATTTTTACTTCTCCTAGTTAGTTTGCTTCTCGAAATTCTGTGGTTTTCATAATAGCGCGTTCTTGAGTGCTGAACACTCCACCGCGACTGGGGGCGCGCCATAAAAGTTGTTTCTCAACGTCTGTAAGCTCTTTCCATGCCTCGTTTGCTGTTGAGTAATCATTAGCCGCAATGCCGTCTCTGATAGCTTTAACGCTAGGCAGTAGGTCAACAATCATATCCTGATAGGCTTCCTTTTCCTTTGTCGCATCAGTTACTTTTTGCGGCTTAACTTCACCCATGTACAAGCACATTCCTAACCCGTGCATTGCAATCGCCTTAACCAGACAGCGAATACGCGCATCAGATATGTCTCTGCTTGTTGGGTTCTCAACAGCCTTGTTTCTAAAGTCCATAACAGGTAGCCACATTGTGACTGCCTTACCCTCAACTGTTACAGTTACCTCGACCTCTACAGTGTTGGTGTTCTCGCACCATCTAGGTTCGGTGTAGCTGTAGCTAGAATCAGGATAGTGTTCGCAGAGGGTAGACCAAGCCCACCCCCAAGATAGATAATGCAATCCGCCTTTAGTGTCTATGTGGTTCGACACATCAATAGCAGATAGCGTTTTCCATACGTTAGATTTCATTTTATTTTTCTCCCATAGTTTGTTTTATGAATGGTTCAAAGATTTGCTCAGAGTACCAAGTTGCATTTGCTTCTTTGGCATACGTCTCGCCATAGCCTCTGTAGTATTCATCTGAGTCGCAATCTCTTGCCTGATGACCATGAACGCAGTCCCATTCACCGCGCTCGTAGTCAGAAAGTTTATTGATGTCTGTCATGTTATCCCCTTTTCTTATTTAGTAAATTTATTGCCTGTCATTATTTCCCAATGCTCAGGGTCATATACTACGCAATCAAGCCAATACTTTAAGTCATCAAACACAACATAAAGCGGGCTTTCCCAATCGTTTCCATATATCCAAGAAAATTCATTTTGATTTGGGTTAACGTACCCATCTTCTAAATCAACAATCATCACATCATGGTCTTCAATATTGCTGACAAATTGCATACGCTTTTTGCCCATTCGTTTATGCACTTGCTGTAAAAATTTACTCATGTTTAACCCCTTTGGTTGCCCCCTTTCGGGGGCGGTTTGATTATAGATTATGAATAAATCTTTGCTCTTCGCCCTGATAATTTTGCATTACATATTTAATGTCTTGAGCATCGACCTTAACGTAAGAGCCAAGATAAATATAATTATCAGCTAACATCTCCCTTACTTCGGCAGGAATGTCAGATAGCATTAACGTGTAATCTGTGCCTGTCATGTTAGAAGATACTGCCTTGCCTTTAAGCAATACAGGCGCATCTAAATATGATGGTCTAAATAATGCTTCTACTTTTTTTCCTAGCAAGTTTTCCATAGTGTTTTTCTCTTTGTTTGATTGATTAATGTAAAGCGATCATATCACATATTTAGAGAAAGTAAAACTTTTATTTAACGATAGGCAAAAAAAAGCCCCACATAAGTGAGGCAAATGGGAGTTACTATGAAACTAATAAGACCAGATTGCTTCCTCTGGAAAATAATCGCGGTCTGGGAAATCTTCTTTTGTGCAGATGTCTAGGTGAATAAATCGACTCATGCCTTTCTGCTGAACACCAATGCGGGTAATGCCGTTAGCAATAGCTACAGAAACAAGCTCTACTGCTTGCGCTCCACTAACCGCAATGTCGATAGCCTTACCGGTGCAGTGCGCTCCTGTTGCTTGCTTGCGCGACTCGTTAGGGTGGCTCGGATGCCTGTATGCGCTAGTGACTCTAAAAGGAAAATCGCATTCCTTTCTGATCTTGTTTAGCAGATCAAGAAACTCATCATCAAACTTGTATTCACCAGTATGGCGGCACTTTAATTCGCGCTCTGTAAAATAGCTTTGTTTATTTGTTTCTTTTTTAGGCTTGGCTTTAGCCTTTGGTTTTGTGTCTGTCATGTTACTTCCTCATCTTCATTATTTTGTCAGCACCTTTGATGCCAAAACTACTACTAACTGCTATAAATAGCAAATATTGATACCAATCAGGCAGTTCATTTAAAGCATTAAAGCCCTCTTTTACTCTGTCAATGATAGCAGGGTCATCTACGCCTACTGCATAGCCTATGAAAAACAATGGAAAACTTAAAACAATTACGAAAAACTCATCTTTAAATGACGAATTTGAAGCCTCTGCCATCTTGGTTTCCCAGTCTGCATCATTCTTTATCATGTGCATTTTGGCTTTGTGTTTAGCCTGTTTCTCTTCTGCTTTGTTCTTCATAAAGCCACCTGCTAACTTGGCTACTGGTGCAATTAAATTCATCCACATGGTTTGTTCTCCTGTTATAAGGGCATGGCTAGTGCATCGAGTGCTTGCCAAATATCGTCATACTCCGTTTTGGCAGTATCCCAATTAGCTTTGATCTGATTCACATCCTCTACGACCAACTCAGCTTTAGCAACAATGGCTCTCATGGTCTCGATATCTTTCTCTAGCTTAGATACGCTTGTAGTGATTTCTAACAGCCTTTCTTGTTGGGAGGATATAGTTATCAGGTTTGTGCCTAAAGTGGCTAATTTCGCGCTTAATTGGCTTATATCGTTGTCTTTAAGCTGTTGCTCTATCAGTTGGATAGATTCGTGCAAAGGGGTTACGTCTGGAACTTGTACCGCCTCGACTGTTTCTAATCTTCCATACAGGCTACTAGCCGCCCAAATAAATGAACCAATGGTTGTGGCTAGTGAAAAAACTACGGCAATATATATGCCTTTTAGCTTAACGCCACCAATTGATAATTCTGTATCTGCTAGACTCATTCGCACTCCATCTCAAAGAAACAATCGTAACCCATGCCGATAGGTGAGGTTTTATAGAACTCTGACTCTGTACCCAGTGCAAGAATATCTGCTTCGCTGTAGTACAGATCTAAACCAAAGGCATCATTACCATTTAAGTAAACAGCAGTCAGGTTTCTGGTTGTGTTGTAACCCATAGCTACCCACTGCGCTCCTGCATCATAAAAGATATTAACGTCAGCAGATGTAGTGTTCTTGTCCTCTATAGATTGCTGTAAAAAGTCTGCCGCTTCGCTGTTAGCTACGGCTAGGTATGCAGAGGCTTCGTTAGCTGATGTTTCGATCTGGTCGACACTGGTGTTGTATGTGTCTACATCTTCCTGCGTGATTGTTAGCATATCTTGATTCTCAGCAACAAAGATTTGCACCTCTTCCTCTTGTTTGGGGGTGCTTGCTGATTCTGCCTTTTCTGCAACCTGCTGAACTGCGATCATATCCACCACCACTTCTGTGAATGTCTGAATGTGAGTCTCCATATCTGCTAGGGAATCCATCGCCATATTCTCTAACACCTCTTTGACTGGCGCGCCATAAGGCTGATAGGTAGACATATTAGATAAGGCAGAATTGTAGGCATCAACTTGCTCTGCGCTAATGTGTGCCGTACTGGATAGCGTACCATTAGATAAACCGCCACCAGTGTGCGCGTAATCGGTAGCCGCGCCAACTAGCCTAACGCCAGTATCAATTTGATTAACAATAGCAGAACTGCTGTCAATCAGGTTATCTAGCTCATTGCTTTGTGCTACGGAACTTATCGCTAATAGAAATGCTATCTTCTTCCACATCTTCGCTCACCTTACCTATTTGGAGAATGCCGTTGTAATATTTCCGATTCTTTTTGTAATCAGGAATATATAGTTCTGGGTTCTGCTTTATTAGCATCAACCCCCGCTTCCCCGCCACTAATCTCCCATTGTTTATAAAAGGGCATGGTGAACCCGCTAAGAGCATTGACTTGTAGACCTCTTCGCTCTGGCAAAGCATCGAAACTGCCGCCACCTTCAACCCAAGAGAAGAGAGCATTCGCGAATACTTTAGCCTAGTGCAGTCTACATCTAAGGTGTAACTGCCTGAACTAAACCCAATAGCAACAGTCTGCACTGAACCCGCTATGCCTTTCAAGCAAGTGTCAGAGCCGTTAGACATAAAAGTTGGGGTTATTGCAGATCCTACTGGTATTTCGCTTGCCGCACCCGCTCCGTTGTAGGTATTTTCTGTCGTTGTGCTTGTGTCAGTAGTTGTGTTATTGCTATTTGCTACGCTGTTTTCGCCATGATAGTTGTTTAGGCTACCTTGCTCATTTGCCTCAACTGGCACTGCTAAAAACAGCAGTAAAAATAAACGTTTCATTTTTGTAGCGTATCAATTTTCTTAATAACGTGCTTTAGGTTTTCATCCATTCGAGCCAGTATTATTTGCTGATTCTGCATCTGCGCTTCTATTTGACTGATTCTAATATCATGTCTAATTAACTCTGCTTCGCTTTTATCTAAATCCGCAGATAAATTTGTAGCAAATGCGACCATTGCCACGACCTGTATAACCACTATAACTATTGTGCTAAAGGGTATTTTTGCTTCGCCATTTTCGATTTTCATATTATAAAGCCGCTATTATAAATGCTAAAAGCTCATTATAACGAACCGCGTAAGTTGTTTCCATTACGCCATCCATTTCTTTTTCATCTTTTATAAATATTCCATAATCATGGGCATCTAAACCGCCCTCGGAAAATGCTGTTTGTAAATCTTGAGCCATGATTCCAAAATGCCATCTAGCATCGTCACCTTTTTCTGCAACTGCCGTTTTCCATTTATACTTTCTCAGCAACTCTTTGCAAGCTATAGCTACATCTTTTTCAGCTTGATTTAATTGTTCAATGTTTGTTTTTTTTGTTTTATCTGATGTTGATACTGTGCCATCTTGTGAATAAATATCTTTAAATGGAATACCTGCCGCACCCAATTGCACATCATTATTGTTATCGCCTTGCTCATCAGAAGGTATAATAAAACTTGATCCATATGCAGATGTAAAATGCAATCCAACATTAGTTGCACCAATAAACAAACTACTAGCAGGTAAATTAGTTTTCATACCAATGCCACCTGTTCTATCCCAAGTGCCAAGAGTAGTGTCTCTAAACTGTATAAACTGCCCTGCGTTACTTCTATTTGTAGTTGTTAATCTCAATAAACCTCTGCTTATGTCATTATAAACGCCATCTGTTTGACCACTTTCTTTATCTAGCTCGATATAAAGTGTGCCTTGCTCTATTCTCTGGTTGCCGCTTGTGCCAATAGAGTCGCTTGTGACATTAATTGCAGTGTCTGCACTGGTGACATTAATAGCTGTTGTGTTACCTGATACAGATACAGATGTTTCGCTAGGTGTAACTGTAAGGGTCGCAGTGTTATCAGACACGGCAACACTGGTGGTGTTTTCTGTAATTTCTACAGTTACATCGCCAGTCGCTGTGACAGTTGTCACATTTTCTGTGACAGAAACGCCCACTATCTAGTCACCTCTCTCGTGACCTTAGCCTTGCCCTGTAGGATGCGCTCTACAGTCGCATCATTGGCTGTGTATATCTCAACATCGTAGAAATAGTTACCTTCGCTGAGTGTTGTGTTGCCATTGTTTGCAACCACATCATTTGCCATCTTCATCACCAGAGTACCATTGCTGTCGTAACTACTGGCAGTAAAATCAAACGCCCAGTATTGTGCAGTATCCATTGAGGCTCGAAGATGCCCTCTAGCGAAATGCCCGTCTAAGTTACGCACCGCGCTTCCATCTTTAATAACCAAAGTCAGTTTAAAATCTGAACCTTGATCTATCGTTATATCGTATTTTCCTGCGCTCATGTTATTCCTCGCCATCTGGTGCGGTTGGGGGTAGTGGTTTATCTTTATCCACTACGCCAGTGATTCTGTATTCTGTGTCTGTTTTATCTAGTGCATAGAAATATTGTATCAGATTGTCGTTTGCTTGCTGTGCAATTCGTAATTCTATCATAGCAGAATTAGCATCTTTTTTAGTGTCATGACGGCTAACAACAATTTGCTCTGAATATGGGTCATCTTCTATGCGAGACTCATAACCTATTATAATCATACTGATTGCTCTCCAATCATTCTGCTCTGCATTAAAACCTTACTAGGCTCAGTTGTTAATGTATCGCCATAAGCTAAGTGTTTTACCCGTAACCTGCATTCGTAAGTAATATTTTCTGCGCCAAGATATACTTCACTAGTCATCTGTAAATAATGTAAATAAGGGAGAGTTCTATAGCTTATCTGCTTAGTATCAACTACCGCCCAATCTCCTGAAGAAGTTGCTCCAAATGGATGGTGATACACCTGCGCATTGCCGCCAGTTGCAACAATTTGCCCACCCGCTGTGCTAACATCTACATAGGTTTTTTCTTGTAATTCTTTTAAGCTAAAGTTGTCAAAGACTGAATATTGTCCGTTTGTGGCAGAGGTAGCTTCACCCATAACATAAACAGTGGTAGTAGTAGCAATAAAATCTTTAGTGTAGATTTGGTTGCCAGAACTAGCCGAAAAAGCAAGCGAAGATTCAAAAGCATCTGCAACACTACTGCTTGTCGAAAGGTGAAATTGACAAGGTGACGTACCAGAATTTGTGTACGCTAACCCGCTGAACCTGTATTTCTTACCCACCTCTACTGTTACTGCTTGATAAAAATATGCTTCGTCTACGTTAGTGTCTTGGGCTATTGATGCTGATGTTCCAAAATATGATGAAAGTGTACCGCCAGAACCTACCCAATTAGTTATGCCACTGAAAGATGGGTTCTGTACTAACTCAGATTGCTCAACATTTTGCCTGAAATGCAAGTTTCTATAAACCCTATATGAGCTAATAGCACCAACACTACCACAACCAAAGCGATTAACTACGTTGCCATTGAACTCAATTCTCTGAAATCCACTTACGGGGAAACTGTTGTGATAACCTATGCCAATGCCTCTAAAAGTAGGTGCATTAGGAACTTTAATTTCTGTCTGCAATGTAACTGTAGTTGATACTACCGCGCTTGTTCCTGTAGATAGTTTTGCATTGTATTCAGTTTTGATATGTCTGCCTTTAACCAAATCTAATTCAGTTGATGGAAAGTCAAACTCGTGGACAACAGTAAAAGAATTAAACCCAACTGTCGTATCGTCAAAAGAGTTGTAGTACTCCTCTTCTGTTGCACCTGTAAACTTATTAGCTGTTAAGCTGTCGGTTTTTATGTGGTCAGCAGTTAACGTGCCATCTATGACCATGTTGCCTGAAATGTGTTTTGGTAGGTTAGTAAACGCCATAAATCAACTCAAAAATCCAGTTACTTGCAAATATATCGAAAGCGATCTCGTTCTTTGTATAGCAGATCCCCCAAAAACCCAAGAAGCTGTTACAGATACATCATATTTAACATAAGCAACATCGACTGGGTATTGTTCTGCAACAGGTAGTGATAAATCATTGACGGGGTTTAAAGAACTAAAAGTGCTTCTAGCAATTTGACCCGCGCACTGAAAACCAGAACTTCCTACTATATTGCCTAAATCTAATTCGAAAAATGTTTGCTGGTTTAGTGTGGCATTGGTCTCAAAGTTGCTCACACTTGTAGTCCAAGTTACATCTGCACCACCTGTATCTGCATCAAAAACTCTAAGGGAAAAGATCTGTTGAGCACTTCCCCCTGCTACATCTAATGCCCGTGTATAAATATTTTCATTATCTGGCGATGCATATAAGGTAATTGGTGAGGTGAATATGTATGTTTTAGAATCTGTAGGTAAGCCATTCCCATCTAATTCTATTACTGTTATTTCATCGCCGTCCTGCGGGGGTCTGCCATAATATTCTGCAAATTCTGCATCAGTCGGGGCTATGCTTGCATCGCCATAAATGACATAAGATAGATCTCCTGCAAGGTTAAATTGAGTTCCGCTATCAAAGGTTTTTAAGGTTTCTACGCTTCTAGATTGATTTATGCCATAAGCATATATACTAATCTTTAGATCATCGAGACCAGTCTCATTAGGGATAGTTATAAAGTTATTGGTGGTTGTGTATTTTTTGAACCTATGCGTTGGCACTCCTGATGCTTGTCCGATAGCCACACGATAATAGTTTAACCTTAACGCAGGGGGATGCTCCCAACTAATAGCTATTCCTGTGGTAAATCCCTGACCGAGCTTAACTGGGACTGCCCCAACATTTACTGTTGCCGCTTGGACGTGTGGTGCAACTGATCTAACTGGAATATTAACACTAGTGCCTGTGGTGTATAGCTCTTCTGTACTAAGTAGCTGATTGTAGATAGATGATACATTTTCTCTCGCTTCAAGTGAAATCTTGACACCTGATTCGTTACTCTGCAAACGCAAGCTAGTTATTTCGTAAATGTTATCTGTGATGCCTAATACTGTATTAGTCACCTTAATATTATCGCCAATAGCGAAATCAATGCCTCTGGCATTTATTGTTGTTTTTATTGTCTTTTGCATTCTACTTTTATTTAACGCAAGGGTAGCAAGTCTTTGCGCCTGTAGCTTATCCGTTGTAAATGGCAGATTAAGATTTTTTCTTAGGTTATCAGCATCATCGGTTTGATATGCACTGCTTCTTTGAGGCGGGTATTCAGTTTTTACATATCCTGCCTCTTTAGAGACATATTCTCCACGAACCTCGTTAAAAGCTACCCGTCTAGGATTAGAGTTAGAAACGATAAAATCACCAATAATCATATCTTCATTCAAAACTAAATCGCTCGAGCTAATATATCTATAAGGTCTTATCTGAAATTTACCATTTATAAATAGTAGTTTTCCGTGCATACAACTTAAAAGGTTTTGAATATTCTCCTTAACAGTCGCTCTAGTGCTGATAACACCATTGCATGAATATGTTTTTCTTGCATTATCGCTTGAGCCAGTCGTCCCATCACAATAAGATGCCGCGCTTGCTATTTGTGTCATATCAAACAAATCTGCTGACAGCTCTGCACCCCAATCTTTGTATGGGGCTTCTTTTAAATAATCTAACAAGCACAAAACTGGATTATCTGAGTAATCCCATCCAGATGGTGCGGTTAGTGAATGTGAACTATCTCTAGGATCATAAACTTTGCGACCTTTTATTTCAGCGGTAACCTTTGGTGCTCCATTTGGATATTGGTCAACATCATACTCAAACTTTAATCGGCTATAGGTTATGAATCGCATTCTATGATTAGTAGTCCATGTGCTTGCTGTCCCTATATCCGTTACAGCACTTTGGTTATATAATCCTAGCTTATTCCAGATTCTTATTTTTTCGCCCGTAAGGCTAGAGCTTCCATTTGATGCAAAACGCCCTTTATAGTATCCGTCTTGCCACGCAACCTCGTCACCAAAATAAATCGTTTTAATTTCCTCTGCTTCTCCATGATGCCAAGCAATTACCATGTTGTAAAATTCATCTGAATCAGGATTTTGGTCTGTACCATGTGTATGTTGCCAAACAACAGCACCGCCTTTCCTTGCCTGCCCGTAAACAATTTCTCTAGGGGCAGTCGAGTTTTTGCCTGTAATATTTCGGCTAGACATTGTGTCTTCTTGTGCTGTAGGACTGTAAGCATCTGGCATTGCCGCATCCATCATGTAATCCATGACTGCAACAGTTCCAACACCTACCGCAACTGCAACTGCAACACTAGCTCCAACCGCCGCCGCAGTACCTGCACCAAGCAAAAAGGGAACAGCCGCCGCCATTATTTAACACCTATAAATTTTTGATATGTCTTTTCAGCGAACGTGTAACCAACTCGCTCCAGTAGCTTATCAAATGGCGCGTGTGCTTTCATTGCTACAATCATTACAGAAACACCGCGACTTTTTAGATCTTTTTCTGCGAACTTAATCATATTTGCACCTGCTCTGCCCTTTCTATGTTCAGGGTGAATGTATATAACATCACTGCTTGCCATCATGTGTTCAGCACAATGTAATGATGGGCTAGAAACTAAAACCAAGTAACCAACCATCTTGCCCTCAACTCTTGCAGTGTATATGTGCAATATACCCAATTCTTCTAGCTTGTGATAAATATCCCAGTTCAGATTAAACTCAAGTTTATCTCTATCTATTTCGACTTCGTCATATGTAGCTTTAACTAATGGCGCAATGTCTTCTTTAATTGTTGCAATAGTTTCTCTAGCGTATTCCATTATTCACCCCAAACTAAACTTTTATTCTGTATTTGCTCTACATACTCCAAGCCCTTATCAGTAGAAAAAACATCTTTTTGGTCTTGGTCTGTGTATCTTCTTATTTTTCTTTCACTGAGTCTAGCTAAAAAGTTTTGACAAGCTACTGATATTGTAATGGTTTCAGCAGACTGCATATAAACTGTGTTTTCTATGTAGCCAGTGAAATAATGCAATTCTGTCATAGTAGCAAAATCTTCATTCAAAAAAACCAACCAAATTAAAACTTCAGTGCCTTGCAACTGTTCATTTTTCATAGCATTAACCAAAGCAGGGTCACAACCCGAAAGCTGTATGGTTAAGTTAGAGGCAGATAAATCTCCCGTATCACGAACCTCACTTACAGAAAGAACGCCGTTAGCAGGTGAAAATGTGCCCTTGCCTGTAATTTGATTCGGCAGGTGTGATGTGGTTAACTTTAGGAGGTTGCCAAAACTAAACTGCAAATTTAAGGCATTTCTAACAATCCCTTCTTCAAGATCATCGACTGCGCTTTGAGTTATTCCGCGCGGCATTATGCAATCACCTCAACGCAAGCAATAGAAAAACTGTATCTACTCGAAACGTCAATATCCCAACCAGTATCATTGGAGGCTAGCCTCCACTTACCTTTTGGATTATTTGTTGTTATGCTTGTCGTGCCACTAACTAGAGTCCTAAGTGGCGGGCTAATTTCAACCAAATGATTGCCGCCCGTTTCTGGCACATCCTCAAGCAACATATATAAAGAACTGCCATATTGAAAATGCGAGCCTGTTGTTAAATCTTGACCAGATGTAACATTGATATTAACTTGCGTAGAGCCTACAGTCGCACTACTCATGGTAGCAACTGGAACATTTGATGCGTAGCTCATTAATGGATTGCCAAATAAAAATGGCTTAGTAATTCCCCTTAATGATGCCAAAAAAGCAGTAAAAACTTTAGCTTCATCTTTATCAAGGGGTCTAATTGTTATTTCTGCTTCCCATCTTGCCTGACCAAAACTAGTTGTTAATTCAAGAAAATTAGTCGTTGATCTAGTTACAGCGGCACTTTCAACCAATTTGAATGAGCACTTTTGTACAATAGATTTTCCATTAATTGTCGGAAAGTCTACAGGATATGTAATAGCCATCTTAAGTTCCTTGCAGTTGTGCCGAGTATGAACCGCCTAGCGCAGTTTCTTGCAATACAGCAGACTTAGTAACCTCAGCAATGGTTGGCATAAGGTTGTTTATTTCTGCTCTTACTGTAGATTGTACACCAGTAGTCACGTTGATAGTTTGATTAACTACTACTTGCTGTTTTTCGGCTGTAGTGGCTCTTTGCTTTGTGTGATCTATAACAGTTTCATTGGGGTGTAGTATAGCAGGAAAACCGCCCTTACCATCTACACCGCCAGAGCGTGAACCATTACCTGTAAAGCCGCCGCCCTCAAATGACTGGCTTCGTATAGCAGACACTTGCGCCATACCTGCCGCTACTGACGATGCCGCCATAGCTACGTTGATTGGGAAAGGATATGCGCCCATTGCTTTAGCCGCGCCCTGATAGGTGCTTACAAGCGCATTGGCAATACCTGCCGCTTTTTGTATCTTAAACACTGTCTTGGAGTTCTTTGCTACCGCTGACATCTGTGATTGCAATCCACTGGCTACGTGCTTTACCTTCTCATCTGTTGTTTTTGCAGTCCAGTCCACTTCCTGCTTTCCAAGAGCTTTTAGGTGTTCAAAGTTTTTCTGTAGCTTGTTTCGGTTGTCTTCTTCTGGGTCATCACCACCACCCTCAGCATCGCCCTTCTTGGCTTCGTTAACCTTTCCAATTCCTGCAACCATCTGATCAAAGGCTTCGTTAACAGTGTCCATGAAGTTAACTTCTGGGATAAGCGCAATATCTCCTGCCGCTTGTTTAGCCAAAGCAAGATCAAGCAGTTTAGTTTTTTGCTCTTCAATAAGTTCGTTTTGCCTTTCAGCAAACCCTATTGCAACTCCACCTCTTGATGCTAAATCGTTGTTCTTTTCTTGCTCTTGATTTAGTGCCGCTAGAGCCGCCCTGAGTTGCCCTATGTTTTTCTCTTCATCACTCTTAAAGAACCCTGTGAAACGATCTGCTGTTTCCTTCATGGTGTTAAGAGTGCCAATAACACCATTGACTAAGGTCTGAAGCGCATTAAGCGCAGTGGAAACGCCGTTCATAATGCTGACTGCTAGGTTTTGAGCAAACGCCTGAACCCCGCCATCAGTTTCTTGGATGCTTGTAAGAACTTTGTCTTTAAGAATTGTAGCTAAGGTTTCTAGCGCGGGGGCTAAAGCGGCAACAGTCTGATCTTTTACACCTTTAAATAACTGACCTAAACGAGTAAACGCATCATTAGCATCCTCTACGCCCTGCACGGCATCTTCTGATAAGGCAATACCCAGAGTGTTAGCCTCAGCCGCCATTTCGATTAGAGCCTGTTTTCCTAGCCCTAAAGTGTTAACTAGCGCAACACCCTCAGAATCAAACAGCTTCATGGCTAGTCTGACTTTATCTGCATCAGTTTCAACCTCTGCAAACGCACCTGCAAGCTCCTGCATCTGCTTATCTAAAGGCATTTTGACTAGCTTAGTAGCATCAAGGCGCAACTCTTTCAAAGCACCTTTTGCCTCGCCTGTACCTTTAGCGGCTTCTGCGGCTCGTCTAGTAAATCGCTGTAGAGCCATATCCATCGTGGCTGTTTCAACGCCAGTCAGTTTTGCGGCATAGCGCATAGAGGCTAGGGCTTGTGTGGTAACACCAATCTTACGCGCAGTCTTACCGAGCGAATCTGTAGCATCTAGGCTCTGTTTAACAAGGAATGTAAATATACCTGCTGTCGCTATAGAGGCAATACCTGCCGCCTTAGCTACAGTCTTTAAAGCTCCGCCAATGCCTCGCAGAGACTTGCCCGCAATGGAAGATAATATAGGAAACCGCTTCTTCAGCTTATCAACAGCCTTCCCGACCTTCTTGAAGTTTTGTTGAATCTTGCCAAATACGGCTTCTGTCTTATCTAAAGCCGCGATAACAATTTTGAAATTATTAGCCATCGGAATCCTTTATTATCTGAAAGTATGCCATCCACTCATTGAACTCAGTAATGCTTATTTGCTCTACTTCCTCAATGGTCTTGTGAAGCCGATCAGCCAAAGAAATAAGATTCATTCTATGGTGATCGGTTTTTAGTTTTTTGCTAAATCTTCCTCAGATTCTATTTCAGCGAACATCTGATTCGCGATCTCACTAATGACAGTTGTTTCCTCTGCCATCAACTCAACGCGATCTTCTATACCACTGAATAACCTAGTGCCGCTATCATCAAGTGCCTTCATAATGATTAGATCAACCATTGCACCGATAGTAGTGTTACTTAAAAAGTCAGGGTGCTTCTTCTGTAACTGGTTTAAGTCGAAGCAAGTAATCGGCTTGCAATACAACCTAAACGCTCCAGAATCGTCACCCCACTCTGGCACTGTAACTTCCCTTGTCTTTATAGTTCTGCGTTCTCTTAAATCTTTAGCCATTCCCATGATTTATACTCCCCGTATTAACCTGCTGTAATTGTTCCTGAAGTCTGGATGCTGAAACTAGCTTCAACCATTCCATCATAAGGCACACTAATAGACTTGCTTGTAACGATACCAGAACCAGAATAACCCTCATCTGTAGCATCACCAGTAGGCAATACGTCAAAGATAACTTCTGCGCCTACATCAAATACTGCTTGCTTTGATGCTACTGTATCCACATCAAACAATGCTTCAATTGATACTGTTCCAGTCGTGAAACTTGGAGTGAATGTACGTGCAGTGTCACCCATAGAGGTGGTTTCTACTGTGTCTGCTGTTTCTTCAATGCTGAAAGAACGAACCTCGCCAACCGCCGCCGCCGTGCCGCCTGATACGTCTACTTTTACTACTCCGCTATTACCTGTAGTTACTGCCATTTTAAATGCCTCATAAAGTTAAAGTGTACCGCGCTGATACCGATACAGTACACGCAGTGTAATAATTACGCCCCCAACTGGAGCAATCGAACCCTCATCTGTCTCAACGCTAACAATCTGCGTATCTAAGGCGTAACCGCCACGCTTTCTGTCAACATCTAAACTCTCTTCTACAGCCTCGATTATATTGTTTCTGGCTGTGTCAATAGCCTTGCCTTTTACAAAGCAAACTAACTCATAATTGATAGTTCCCATTCTGCTAGAACTAGACCCACCAACTGTATTATCTTCCCTATCTTCACTGCCGCTTTGCACTAGTATAGCAGGAAATTGCGCGTTCGATAACTTATCAAAGTCAAACGGCTCTCTGGTCACGTACTTAACATCTACTGGCAAATTGATCTGGCTAAGGGTATCTACCAAGTTGATCGCTATCTCTTCTCTAATGCTCATACCTTTAAGTTCCTCGCAAAGAATTTGGCTAGTTCTTTCTTGTCCTTTCTACTAAACCCAAAGAAAGGGCGTATCTTCTGATTGAACGCCGCCTTCCTAGACTCTGCACCAGTCGAAAAGAATATAGTTGCTTGTTCGCTGTTCGACCTTGACGTTATAGAGCCTAGCATATGCCCTTTGTCAAATAGGTTAGGTCTAGTGCTTTTGCTTCTGCGCTTTCGCCAACCATAATATCCATCTTTCCAACCTTTTTTACTGTACGGCTTAAAAGCCTTATCCTTAACATCCTTACCATCAGCAGTTCTATCAAGTATAAGATTGATTCCCTGCTGACCTGCGCGTGATAACGCGAGCTTAATAGCCTCTTTAGGCTCATCGCCATTTAGCTTGAAATCAACCTCTTTAAGGTCGTTGAAGATGCTAAACTTCACTATCTTGAAAGCCTTCCGCTATGAATAGACTTCTTCTCGTCTTCTGTTACGACACTATCGTTATCAGCATCGTACTCAATGCCATCCCTTAGAATGCTATCTAGCTCTTCGCCATAACGCGACTTGTAGAAAGCAATCATGCTCTGGAATCTATCGCCATCAACCCAGTTAGTTAACTGAGGCAATGCGTACTTCCACAACACCAAGTAAGATGCACATCTTGTAAACTGTGAGTCTGTCAGGTACGCGCTGTTTAGCTCGCCTGATAAACCTTTCTTATCCCACCAACCAATTCTCAGTTCGCGGGTAATATCGTTCTGCGCTTTGTCGTGCTCATCGCTGAACGTATCAATGCCTAGCTGTAGAATGTCAGGCACTAGGTTTTGTAAGTCTTTATCTTCTGAAAATGCCATTACCATTTCACCTTGTCCGACCAATAAGCCCCAGACATTTTGCCTTTGGCTATATTCTTTGCATGGCGCGCTTTAAATGAAGCCCGCTTTGCTTTGTCTGCCGCTGATTCATTTTTTCTAGGTGGCTTGTTATCTGCCCCCTGTTGCCCGAATCTAATCAGCTTAATTTTATCTCCTTCTTTGGCTAATACGGCATGAGACTTAGTCGCATGACCAGATGTCCGTTTGGGCTTATTATAGCCGCTGAACCTTTCGCCTCTGTATGTAATCGCCATATTAACCTCAGAAAAAAGAATAGCCCCCACCGAAGTAGGGGCGCACTTCAAAACTTAAAGTGTTTTCTTAGAGCATAGACGAACAGCAAAAGTTTCGTCTAATACTGTAGAACCATAAACAGCACTTGCAACCAGTTCGTTTGCTCTCATAGAGGCATCACGCTGAGTTTCAAGGTTGAATGTTGATTTCATTGCGATAGCTAAACCTTCCGCAGTGAAGATACAACCTGCCGCTTGGTCAGCAGTGTCATTATCACCACCAGCAACACCATCAGCACCAAGATCAGTATAGTTCACTGGTACATTTGAAGACTCATAGAACTGAACACCCGCTAGGTTACCAATATAACCTGAGCGTAATGCTTCGTTACCGACATCAGATTGACCATTAACAAAGCTATTTGTTAAAGCCTCTTTGATTGCATATGCTTGGTTAGGGTGTAGAACGCCAAACATTTGACCACGAGCCGCATTTTCTTTTAGCTTTGCAACAGCCGCAAAGATATTTGCAACACTTAAAGCCGCACCAACAGTACCAACTTGTGGTAAGGCTTCATCTTTAAAGTGTGCCATCAAATCTGTGTCAATTTTAGTTGCAATAGAGTTACCTAGAACAGTACCAACTTCTTGAGCAGGGTTTCCCGCGCCTTC
>Ga0102816_1000181_pt1 | contig 28209 bp, 14 predicted proteins | sample ColrivemetaGS545_FD_84509 | JGI IMG/M metagenome (GOLD analysis project Ga0102816, IMG submission 84509) | Estuarine microbial communities from the Columbia River estuary - Flood tide non-ETM metaG S.545 | ecosystem: Environmental > Aquatic > Marine > Intertidal zone > Estuary | place: USA...
ATAATGGCCCAGTAGTTCAACTGGATAGAATATCAGATTTCGGCTCTGACGGTTGGGGGTTCGAATCCCTTCTGGGTCACTAAATCGGAGAATTGATTCACAGGAATTGGTTCTCCTTTTTTTATGTTTGAAATTTCCTTCGATAAAATCGGAATTGAGCCAAAAATTGCATTCACTTTTGGGGTTCCGGGTGGTAATTCCTTTTTGATTTCGTCCCAATCCACGGCTTTTTCAGCAGTGGTTACATAATCCGTTGCTTCTACAAAAGTTGCAAACTGCGCGTTTGTCACCTCATGGACATCCATTCAAAAGGAATCAATCACCACCTCATGCTTTGGATACTCATCCCGCCATGCCTGATTGTCATCTCCGCCCATAGAAAAAGTGCCGCCTGGAATAAGTACCATACCCTCTTTGTTAACTTCGCTTGATTCTTGGGATGTTGTGCTAACTGGTAAATTAAATCGGCTTTGTGTGGGTGTGCAACTATGCCCAGCAGTTTGAGGTTGTTTGAGGTTTGTTGGCAGGCCACAAAGATTAGTAAAAAAAGGTGTTTCAAATGATTCATGAAATAAAAGTATTGCTATTTAACCGAAAATTTGAAAGTGGTCTTAGATTTATATTTTTTCCCACATTCCAAAACAATGGATGGAAAGTTTTTTTGATTAGGAGAATCAGGGAAATATTGCGTCTCTAAGCATAGCCCAGACCTACTTGAAAAATCCTTTATTACTGTACTAGAAAATGCTTCATCCAAAAAATTCCCTGTGTAAAATTGTACTCCAGGTTTTTCTGTAAAAACCTCTAGGAGCCTTCCTGTTTCTGAGTGGAAAACACTTGCAGCAGGAGCTTGCTCTATGCCATTATGATTTAACACCCAACAATGGTCATAGCCATTTCTGTAAATTAACTGTTGATCGTTCTCATCTATTTCATCACCAACTTGTTTAGGCTCATTAAAATCAAAAGGTGTTTTTGAAACCTCTCTTAGTTCACCAGTAGGAATCATATTTTGATCAACTGGTAAAAAGCTTTGCGCATTAATGTAAACGTGATGATCTAAAACATTGTTATTAAAATCAGCTGACAGATTAAAGTAGGAATGATTTGTAAGGTTTACAACGGTTGGTTTATCGGATATAGCTTCGTATAAAACACTTAGTTCGTCATTGTTGTTTAATGTGTATGTCACCTTTGCTTCTAGGTTTCCTGGATACCCCTCTTCCATGTCTTTACTCTCACAACTCAATATCAGAGACACTTCTGATTCTTTCAAAAGTGTTTTGGCTTTCCATACTTTCTTGTCAAAACCTTTTAAACCGCCATGAAGATGATTGGATCCGTTATTTGTTTCGAGCAAATATTCTTTACCATTAATCTTAAAAGTTCCATTTGCAATTCGATTACCACAACGTCCAATGATTGCGCCCAAATAAGGGATGTTTATTTCATAATCTGATAGTTTATCATAACCTAAAACAATGTTTTCATAGTTGTCATTTTTGTCTTTAGCTGTCCATGATGTAATAATTCCACCCAAAGTAATGATACTGATTTCCATCCCGTATTTGTTTTTAAGAATGAACAAGTCAACTTCAATCCCATCAGATGTGATGCCATAAGTTTTTTCTTCAATAGCTAAAAAATTTGTCATATTAACGCATTGATGTCTAAATCATTTTAAAATTTAATGACTTTATAGTTTAAAACCATATTTTTTTAAAAAACTTACCAAAACAATGCATACAAAAGCGCTGTAATGAGTAACACCCCAAAGGCAGCTACATTAAATGTTTTGTCTGTGGCAAAAAGCTGTTTGCTCAGCACGATGCCTTTTGGATCATCCTGATTTCCTTCAAGCTTGCTAATGCCTGCAATGACAAGCAGCGTTCCGATACAAGTGAGCATCATCTGGTGCATAAACGGAAGGTTCACAAATAAAGCCGCATCACTCCAACCATTGGGTGCGACTTTAAAGTACATCGCAATCGGAATGGACAATATCACACCCCAAATCGCTGCATTGTTGGTGGCTTTTTTATAAAACAGTCCCATGAGGAACACCGCTAAGATACCCGGGCTTACCACACCTGTATATTCTTGAATAAACTGGAACACCTGCCCCAGACTGCCCAACTGCGGTGCAATCAGCATGGCGATAATAAGTGCCACAAGTCCTGTAAGACGTCCTACTTTGACCATTTGCTTGTCGTTGGCATTTTTGTTGAACATCGATTTGTAGATATCCATCGTAAATATGGTGGATGTGGAGTTAATCATAGATGCCAGTGAGGAGACGATCGCTGCGGCTAGTGCAGCAAGGATAAGACCTTTTAGCCCCACAGGGATAAAGTTTTTAATCAGCCATGGCGCTGCGTTGTCATTGGCCACATTGCCCGCGGTTCCTAAAAAGCCCTCACTGCTTAAAAGGCCCATATTTAGCGTGCCTGTCTCAGGGTCTAGGTTCATCACATAGGCGATGATCCCCGGAAGGACAACAATAACAGGGATAATCAGCTTTAAAAAGGCGGCAAACACAATCCCTTTTTGTCCTTCTTTTAGACTTTTAGCAGCCAGTGTTCTTTGAATAATATATTGGTTAAAGCCCCAGTAGTAGAGGTTGGCAACCCACATTCCGCCGATAAGCACCGCTAGACCTGGAAGATCCAACCAAGCATCTCTACCGTTGGGGGTGATAATCTCTCCTTTAGAGAGGATCATCGAAAAGCGTTCAGGTGCTTTTTCATAGACATATTTAAGTCCATCAATAAAACTTCCAGAGTCTGTTACGTTAGCCAGGGCAAAGTAAGCCATGAGTAGACCGCCAATGATGAGTAATACCACTTGCACCACATCAGTCCAAGCCACAGCTGCCAGTCCACCCCAAAGGGAATAGGCCGCTGCAAACAGACCGAGTCCAATAATGCTATTGAGCAAGATGCTTCCATCGCCGCTTCCTACAATAGTGTCCAGTGCCATCCCACCTAAAAAAAGTACGGTTGTTAAGTTTACAAACACAAAGAGTGCAATCCAAAATACTGCGAGTATGGTTTTCAAATTGGTGCTGTATCGTTTTTCGATAAACTCTGGAATGGTATAGAGTCCCTTTTCAATAAAAATCGGCAAAAAGTACTTTCCAACCACAAGTAGTGTAATGGCGGCCATCCACTCATAGGAGGCAATCGCAAGTCCAAGTGCAAATCCCGATCCAGACATCCCGATAAACTGCTCAGCTGAGATGTTGGCAGCAATGAGCGAAGCGCCAATCGCCCACCAAGGCAGGGATTTACCTGCTAAAAAATAATCTTCCGCGCTTTTGGTCTCTCCCTTTTTTTGGCGAGACACAAAGAGTCCGATTGATAAAATGATTAGCGCATAGAGCGCGAATACGATAAAATCTAATGTTGAAAAATCCATTTGGTTTTGTTTTAATGGTTTTGTTTATGTTTTGTTTTTTGAATAGTGTGTGGTTGCACAATCACGCAGACGCTGTGCGGCTTGCTCAGCGGTGATGTCACGCTGGGGGTTGGCAAACATCTCATAGCCTACCATAAATTTCTTGACCTCGGCTGAGCGTAATAGTGGCGGATAAAAAGACATATGCATATGCCAGTGGCTGTTGTCCTTGCCGTCTGTGGGCGATTGGTGAATGCCTGCAGAATAGGGAAATGAGGTCTCAAAAAGGTTGTCGTATCTAGTGGTGAGGGCTTTTAGGATGCTTGCATAATCCGATACTTCTTGCTGTGAGAGTTCTAAAATAGAAGTAATATGCCTTTTTGGTACAATTATCGCCTCAAACGGCCATACCGCCCAGTACGGAACCAGGGCTACAAAGCTTTCGTTTTCCAATACAATGCGCTCTTTAGAATTGAGCTCTTGTTTTAGGTAATCGCCAAGTAAACTGCTGTTGTTTTGATCCCAATAGCTTTTTTGGCGTACCACCTTTTTCTGCACTTCCTGTGGAATGGAGCGTTGTGCCCATATCTGTCCGTGGGGGTGTGGGTTAGAACAACCCATAATCGCCCCTTTGTTCTCAAAAATCTGTACGTGGTTGATGTTTGGGTCACTACCAAGGGTGGTGTATTCCTGTTGCCATAGCCCAATCACCTTTTCTATATCACGCTCTTCCATAAGTGGCAACGTTAGACTGTGATTGGGAGAATAGCAAATCACTTTACATATTCCGGATTCGCTTTCGGCTTCTAGTAGGCCCTCTTTAAAGGATTCTTCTGGGCCTTCAAGTAGCGCTGCAAAATCGTTATGGAAGCTGTAGGTGCCTGTATAGTCTGGGTTTTTAGCGCCTCCTGCGCGCTCATTGCCCGGGCATAGATAACAGTTGGGGTCGTACTCCAAAAGCTCCACTTCCTGGGGCTTGTCTTTTTTACCCTGCCATGGGCGTTTGGTGCGGTGTGGGGATACCAGTACCCATTCGCCAGTGAGGATGTTTTTTCTTCTGAGTGGGGTATTGTTAAAATCCATCTATGACTCAGAATTTACAGTTTCTACTCCATTAGAGGTAGCTACCAATATGGAGGTAAGGTTAATATCAAACTGTTCTTTGTAGGCTTTGCTTGCCAAATCCATAAACTCATTGACAAAGCCTTCTTCCACTAGGTTAATGGTGCAACCGCCAAAGCCGCCACCCATCATACGGCTTCCCACCACCTGCGGAAGGTCTTTTGATAAATCCACTAAAAAATCGAGTTCTGGGCAACTGACTTCATAGTTTTTCGACAGTCCTTCGTGGGTTTGGTACATCAGCTTGCCAAAACCCTTAATATCTCCACTTTGGATAAGCTCAGCAGCCTTTAAGGTTCTGGCGTTTTCACGCGACACAAAAAGTGCGCGCTGATAGACTTTACCAGAAAGCTTTTCCCTGTAAGTCTCAATGGTTGCTTCAGGAATATCTACTAAAAATTGATACTTTGGGTAGTCTTTTTGAATGACAGCAAGGGCTTGTTCGCATTCTTCTCTTCGCGTGTTGTACTCACTCGATGCCAGGTTATGCGACACATTAGTGTTCAGTAGCAATATCTTATAAGGCGCAAAATTTGCATCAATGAGCTTGTAGTCTAAGGTCTCACAGTTGAGAAGTAATAGTTTTTTACGTTTACCCATCGTCACAGCAAACTGATCCATCACCCCGCATTTGGTACCCACAAAGTTGTGCTCTGCCATACGAGAGATCTCAATAAGCTCCAAATTGGAAAGCCCCAAATCAAACAAATCATTTAAACCTTTAGCAACTCCACACTCAAGCGCAGCCGACGAGCTGATACCGGCCCCAATGGGCAGCTCACTGGATATCACGCAATCAAAACCTCCGAGTTTTCCCGGGCGGGCTTTTACTACCCCATCGACTACACCAAGTACGTAGTTCTCCCAGTGGGTGTCGCTGATTTGTAAGGGCTTGTTGATATCAAAAGTAAACGCACCTTCGTCTTCAGAGTTTACCCGACAAAGGCTGTTGTCCTTTTTTATAAACCACATGGTGACTTTACGATCTATAGCTGCCGGTAGTACATGCCCTCCGTTGTAATCGATGTGTTCGCCAATCAGGTTGATTCGACCAGGGGATTTTACAATAAGGTTGTGTGATTTGATCATAAATTAAAATGACTTTATAAAACTATGCTATTAAATTTAATTATTTGATTAAAAGACCATTTGTAACACAACATGAAACATTTCTTCACTGATTTAAAGAGATTGTAATTTAATTTTGTATAAACTGATAATTAAAATGAAGTATCTGTACAGTCTATTTGTTACTATTTTAACTTTTATAACCCCTTTATTTTCACAAAACATCAACGAATTTGCAATTCCAACGGAAAAAGTGGAGCGAATGCAATGGTGGAGCGAAGCTCGATTTGGCATGTTCATTCATTGGGGACTTTATGCCTTACCTGCTCGGCATGAATGGGTTATGAGTAATGAACAAATCTCTAAAAAAGATTATAAAAAATATGTAGAATTCTTTAATCCAGATCTATATGACCCTAGCGAATGGGCTAGCCTTGCAAAAAAGGCAGGAATGAAATATGTAGTATTTACTGCAAAGCATCACGATGGGTTTTCAATGTATGACACAAATTACTCTGATTATAAGGTAACCAATGCTCCAATAGGAAAAGATCTTCTAAAAGAATTAATTGAGGCATTTAGAGCAGAGGGTATCCGAATTGGTTTGTATTATTCGTTAATTGATTGGCATCATCCAGATTTTTTAGTTAACGAACACATACACCCAGAAAGGAATAACCAGCAGGAAATTGAAAATGATAAAAATCGAGACAAGAAAAAGTTTCAGCGTTTTCTTATGAATCAAATAACAGAACTCATGACAAACTATGGTCAAATTGACGTTTTGTTTGCTGACTTTTCATATCCACATAAAAAAAATGGAAAGGGTAAATCATATTGGGATTCAGAAGCACTATACAAGCAAATTCGGAAACTACAGCCAAATATAATTCTCAACGATCGTATGGACCTGGAAGAAGAAGGTGGTTGGGATTATAAAAGCCCTGAGCAATTTATGCCAAAGAATTGGGTAACTTTCGAAGGGAGAAAAGTTCCATGGGAGACGTGCCAAACATTTTCTGGCTCATGGGGCTATCATAGAGACCAATATACTTGGAAGAGTCCAAAACAGACTATAGTCATGCTAATTGAAACCGTTAGCAAGGGTGGTAATCTACTTTTGAATGTTGGCCCAACTGCCCGAGGAATTATTCAAGATGAAGTTGTTGACCGTTTGGAAGCGACACATGAATGGATGAAATACAATAGTCGTTCGATTTATGGATGTACAGCTGCTCCATATGATATAAAAGCACCTGACAACTGTTTACTAACTTATAATCCTAAGACAAATCGGCTTTATGTCCATGTGTTAAATTGGCCATTTAAAACAATTTATCTTCCTAATTTAGCTGGTAAAGTAAAGTATGCACAGATTTTGAAAGATGCGTCAGAACTAAAAATGGGAACTAAAAAAGGGGCGTGGATGGATGATGTTAATAAAAATGACAAAGGCATAACTTTAAATATCCCTGTTCGTAAGCCAAATACAGAAATCCCTGTAATTGAACTTTTCTTGGAATAATGTGATATGACTTTTAGAAGTTCTTTTTATCTTATTTTACTATTCATTTCAGCATGTAGTTGTGACCGATATGTCAAAAAGGAACCTTTTAAAGCTTTAAACAAGCAACCAAATATTATTTTGATTCTTGCCGATGATTTAGGATATAAAGACGTCGGCTTCAATGGGTCTGATGACATCCTTACTCCCAACATAGATAAAATTTCAATGGAAGGGATTAACTTTACATCTGCTTATGTAACTCATCCCTATTGTAGCCCCTCAAGGGCTGGCCTTATCACTGGCCGATATCAACAACGTTTTGGACATGAACACAATGTGCCTTATCAACCCAAAAATTCCGAATTAGGAACTTCTCTAGACGAGGTGACTTTATCTGATAAGTTAAAAGACGCTGGATACAATACGTATGCAATAGGCAAATGGCATCTTGGGGATCACAAATCTTTTCTTCCTCATAACAGAGGGTTTGATAAATGGTTTGGCTTTTCAGGGGGTAACATGAATTATTGGGGAATGCCTTCAAAAAATGGGCGAATGCACATCCAAAGAAATGACTCTATTATCAAACCTAGTAGCTTAACTTACCTTACTGATGATTTTACAAAAGAAGCTCTAAAAAACATAAAGGAAAATGGAGACAAACCTTTTTTTATTTTTTTGTCTTATAATGCACCCCATAGTCCAGATCACACCACATTGGAATATTTAGAAAAAACATCTCATATAGAGTTTGGGAAAAGAAGCGTTTATGGAGCTATGGTAGCAGGAATTGACAAAGGAGTTGGGCAAATAGATGAACTCTTGTTAGATTTAGGAATTAGAAAAAACACTATGATTATTTTTCTCAGTGACAATGGTGGTCGCCTTGATTCAGCAGATAATGGTCCATTTCGTGGTCATAAGGGAATGCTGTTTGAAGGCGGAATTCGAGTTCCGTTTGTTATTTCTTGGCCAGAACGACTTCCTGTGGGAATAAAGAACAACGACCCCATTATTTCTCTTGACATATTTGCTACTTGTTTGGCTGCAGCTGGTCAAGATATTAAGAATTCCGATAAATTAGACGGTATTAACTTGCTTCCAGTTCTAAATAAGACAAATCAGCAGGTTGTAACTAGAACGCTATTTTGGCGTGTTGCTAATGGAGAAGAATATGCAGTTAGAAAGGGAAGATATAAGTTGATTAAAAGTGCTTATAAAAACAAACGAATGCTCTTTGATTTAGAAAAAGATCAAATGGAAACAAACGATATTTCAAAAGAAATGCCAGCAATTGTGTTTGAATTATCAGAATATTATAAAAATTGGAATAATGAATTAATGCCTCCGTTATGGGATGATCCTCACATGGAAAATGTTGTTTTGGAGGAAGCAAACACGAAGAATATTCTAAAAAATTCATTATCTAAAAAAGAACAAAAACATTTTGAATAATCCTATACATCATCATGGTCATTGTAGTCTGCTAGGAAGCAAGCAGATTTGTATTTTGATTTGGACTGTTCTTGTATTATCTCTCAATGCAAAAGCACAAAAGCCCTCTGCTGATAGGCCAAACATAATTTTTATTCTAACCGATGATCATCGATACGATTTATTAGGCTGTACTGGAAATGAATTAATTCAAACGCCACATCTAGATAAACTAGCAGCAGATGGAATACTTTTTACAAATGCCCGTGTTACAAGTGCAATTTGCACACCTAGCAGGGCATCCATTTTTTTAAGCCAATTTGAACGAAAACATGGCGTAAATTTTAATTCGGGAACGAGTGTGTCAGCAGATGCTTGGGGTGATTCATATCCAGTTGTGTTGCGAAAAAATGGATATTACACTGGATACATTGGGAAAAATCACGTTCCCATCGGAATTGGCGGCTATAAATCGGGAATCATGGAAGCCTCGTTTGATTATTGGTATGCGGGTCACGGACATCTTATGTTTTACCCTAAGGAACGACATGAAATTTTTAAAGGGGCTGCAAACGATACACAAGTTGAGATTTTAGATGAAGGAGTTACAGACTTTTTAATCAATGAACACAAGCTTAAAGGTGCAAAGCACTTTTTAGCAAGAATCCCAAAAGACAAGCCCTTTTGTATGAGTATCAATTTTAACTTACCACATGGCGCAAGCACCAGTACGATGAAGCTACGTCCAAACGACCCCGAAACCTATAAAACCTTGTATCGTGATAAAGAGATCCCGTTGCCAAAATATTATACAGAAAAAAAAGCGATCACATTACCAAAACTACCTGCAGATATATTGCGTGCAAATGATCGACAAGATATTTATGATTTTGTGGATAACGAGGAAGACTTGCGCGAACGAATCATTCGGAATATGCAAGCAGTTACAGGGATAGATGCGCTTGTAGGTAACCTTAGGCAAACGCTTAATGATCGAAACCTAGATAAAAATACCATCATAATCTTTACTTCAGATCATGGCATCTTCTGGGGTGAAAATGGCTTGGGAGGAAAAGCATTATGTTATGAGGCATGTACGCGTGTACCCATGATTATTTATGATCCGAATGCTTCAAAAAAGAGTCGTGGGATAAAAAGTGATCAGCTGGTGCAAACCATCGATTTGGCGCCCACCATGTTGTCTTATGCTTCTGTACCCATTCCTGAAACTTATCAAGGGAAGCCACTTAATGACATAATTAATGGAAAAGACATTCCAGTTCGTGATTTTTTATTTACCGAAAACTTATGGTCTACTCATTTTGGAAACCCACTTTGTGAGGCGGTACAAGACAAAGAATGGAAATACATTCGGTATTATAAAAATGAAAACTTATCTGCTCAATATTTGATAGATACTGCCAAAAAATACAATGTTAATATGACAAGTATGCTCTATGCAAATCACGACCCACAAATAGCCATTTACCAATCTTTTATAGAAGGTCCACTCAACGGAGAGCCTGCAGTTTATGAAGAACTTTATAATCTAAAAAATGACCCTGACGAACAATACAATTTAGCCAACAGCTTAGCAAATGCAGATATATTAAACAAGATGCGAGACGTTTGGTATAAAACCATACGTCGAGCTAGAGGGAACGAAGCATTGAATGTAGTACGTTATACAATGGATAGCGAAGCTGAAAGAATACGTACAAATAAGCAAGAATAAGCATATCAATATGAGAATAAAGACTAGACCATTATACATTTTAATTTTAATTAATCTTGCAGTGCTTCAGTCTTGTAGGCATGAAATGACTACTGACCCAGTAAGCTTTAACGATGGATGGAAATTTTATAAAGGAGTTGCTGCTGGTGCATCAAAAAAAGATTTTGATGATACTGGCTGGAGAATGATAGATTTACCTCACGACTGGGCAATTGAAGGACCATTTGATATTTCTTACAATGCACGAAGCGGTGGATTGCCATTTCATGGAATTGGATGGTACCGTAAACAATTTGATATGCCACACTCTGCCAAAGGCAAGCATGTGAGAATTCATTTTGATGGTGCCATGAACAACACAAAAGTTTGGCTTAATGGTGAGCTAATCGGCGATCGTCCAAATGGCTATATCGGATTTTCGGTTGATTTAAGTCCGTATCTTAACTATGGAGGTTTAAATGTAATCGCTGTACAGTTGTCCCCTGAAGACTTTTCTTCGAGGTGGTATCCAGGAGCAGGTATTTATCGAAATACTTGGCTCGAAATAAACAATGATGTTCATGTTCCCAAATGGGGTACTTTTATTACTAACCCAAGCATTACCGAAAACGAAGCCTCAGTGCGTGTTCTTACAGAAATTAAAAACACTGCTAACAAGAACAAAGAAGTTAGCCTACAGACTATTATTTATGACCCCAATAACAAAGAGGTGGCAAATATTAGAAGTAGAGTTCAAACCAAACAAAACACCACAGTTGAGGCAATTCAAACCACTAGTGTTGACTCGCCAATGCTTTGGGATTTAGATACACCAAATCTATATACAGCCATGACAACTATTCTGCAAGGCGATACGATTTTGGATACATACAAAACTACTTTTGGTATTAGAACTATCGCCTATGGATCTGATTTTGGCTTCAAACTCAACGATAAAAATACGCGTTTTAAAGGCGTTTGCTTGCATCATGATTTAGGTCCACTAGGTGCAGCAGTTAACAAACGTGCAACAGAGCGACAGTTACAAATCATGCAAGAAATGGGCGTGAATGCCATACGCACCAGCCATAACCCACCATCACCCGAACAAGTACAACTTTGTGACCAAATGGGCTTGATGATTCAAGTAGAGGCATTTGATGTTTGGCAAATGCCAAAAGTAGAAAATGATTATAGTAAACACTTTGACAAATGGCATGAGCAAGATTTACGTGATATGATTCGTACCTTCAGAAATAGCCCGTCTGTTGTTATGTGGAGTATTGGTAACGAGATAATGGAGCAAGCGCATAAGACTAAGGGCAGGGAAATCGCCCATAAATTAGCCGGTATATGTCGTGATGAGGATAGTTCTAGACCTGTTACCGCTGGATTTAATTATTATCCAGCCCCAATAAACAACGGGCTAGCTGAAGCATTGGATTTGGTGGGATGGAATTATAAACCGCGAAAGTACGAGGAGGTGGTGAAAAAGCATCCCGACTGGATAATTTATGGTTCAGAAACTGCTAGTACTGTCAGTAGCCGTGGAACCTATCACTTACCTATTGAAAAGTATGAGAAGCACGAATCCTTGGAAATAACAAGCTACGACTTTATAGGTCCACCTTGGGCTTATCCTCCAGATATTGAATTTGAAGCATTGAAAAAAACACCAAACAATTTAGGTGAATTTATTTGGACCGGATTTGATTATTTAGGTGAACCCACTCCTTTTGGTGGTAAGGATAATTCGACAAATGGATACTGGAATGGAGACTGGCCGGCACGAAGTTCGTATTTTGGAGCTGTAGACCTTTGTGGACTTAAAAAAGATAGATTTTATTTATATCAAAGTCAATGGACTACCGCTCCAATGGTCCATGTGCTACCCCATTGGAATTGGGAAGGTAATGAAGGAGAAATCATCCCTATTGTTTCATATACCAATGCAGAAGAAGTTGAGTTATTTGTCAATGGAAAATCTTTTGGGAAAAAGCGTAAAGGAAAGGATAAAGCACCTATCCCTATAAATTTTATTGATTGGGAAGGAGGGCGCTATACGGGTACATTTATGTCTCCTTACCGATTAATGTGGGAAGTTCCTTATCAGCCTGGGTCAATCGAGGTTGTTGCCTACACTAATGGTCAAAGGGTTGCCAAAAAGCGTGTGAATACAGCTGGTAAGCCAGCAAAAATAGAACTTGAGCCTGATAGGACTATTCTAAATGCTAACGGTCAGGACATTTCGTTTATCAAAGTACGTATAACAGACAAAAATGGAAACCTGTGTCCGAATGCTGATAATTTGGTGAAATTTAAAGTTTCCGATTTGGGCTCAATCGCAGCAGTTGGAAATGGAGATCCAGCATCAACAGAACCATTTCAGTCAAATCAGAGAAATGCATTCAATGGCTTATGCATGCTAATGATAAAATCAACTGAAAAAGCTGGGGAAATTACTATTCAAGCAAACGCTAACGGATTAAAAACTGCTTTTGTAACAGTAATTACTGAGTGAATCTTATACTTATAGGTTTGCTGTATATTCGGAAGGTTTCAGTTTAAATAGATTTTTAAAAGACTGTGTAAAATATCCAGCAGTATTAAATCCTGTCTTATGCATACTTTCCTTCACACTAAATCCTTTTTGGAGATACTGAGCAGCGATATTTAGTCTATAATTTCGAACAAACTCTGTAGGCTTTAAGCCTGTTATTGATTTAATTTTATTGTAAAAAGTAGTTCTACTCATACCTGCTTTGTCAGCGAGTTCTTTTGTTGTAAAGGATGGATTATCAAGGTTATTCTCAATAATTTTTATTACATTTTTAATAAATCTCTCATTTACATCTGTAATTTCAATTGAAGAGGGATTGTAAAGAGATTTTTTAAATTCTTGATGGATTCTTTCTCTATTTTTTATCAATGAATCGATTTGCATTTTTAAAACCTCTAAATTAAATGGTTTTATCAAGTATACATCAGCACCTGCTTTGAGTCCCTGAACTTTTGATTCATTAGTCGTTTTGGCAGAGAGGAGAATTAAAGGAATATGGTTTGTACGAATATCGCTTTTTAACTTTTCACAAACTTCAATACCATTCAATCCATTCATCATTACATCACTAATGATGATGTCTGGAAGTTTTTTAAAGGCAATTTCTAATCCACTCTCACCACTCATACAACTTGTAACATTAAAACGATTACTTAATTCGGAAGCGATATAATGGTTAATATCATAGTTGTCTTCAATGATTAAAATGATTGGTTTATCTCCATTTTGATATGTTACAACTTCTTGTATTGCCTCAACATTGGTGGTTTCAATAGAATTCATTTCAGATAAAACAAAATTTTGGTCTTCAACCATTTGATCTGATGTCAAATGACTAGCACCCATCGGAAGTTTTAAAGTAAAGCAGCTTCCAACATTAAGCTCACTCTTAACATCAATTAACCCCCCATGAATATTCGCCAGACTTTGAGAAAGTGCCAAGCCTATACCAACACCATCATTAGGTTTATTCGCGTTTTTTACTTGATAAAATCGAGTGAAAATATTGTTCAGATCATAAGAACTTATACCCCTACCATTATCTTTAACAATTAATTCCAAAAGACCATCAGGGTATTCCAAACTTGATTTCTCAATCTTAAGATCGATAAATATTTTGCCCTTTTCATTTGTAAATTTTATTGCATTAGACAATAAATTATGAATTATTTTCTCAAACTTGTTGATGTCTATCCAAGCAAAAATTTTTGCCTCTGGATAATTGTAATCTATACGGATATGCTTTTTATTGGCTAGAGGATAATATTGTTCAATAATAGTTTCTAAAAGCTTATTAATACTTGTGTGCGAACAAGTTAATTTTAGTTTTCCTTGCTCTAGTTTTCTAAAATCTAATATCTGTTTTGTTAGCTTAAGTAAATAATCAGCGTTACGTTGAATGGTCTTATATGACTTGAGTCGGTCTTCATTATTTAGAGAATCCATTTTATTAATCAACTTTTCAATTGGACCCAATATAAGTGTTAAAGGAGATCTTAACTCGTGAGAGATATTCGTAAAAAACTCTAGTTTAGCGAAGTTTAATTCCTTTTCTTTTACTTTCTCAATACGGTCATATTCAAGCTTTCTTTTTTGTCTGATTTCAATAAGGGTATATCGACCGTAGAGAGACAACATAACAATAAAAAAAATGACATAAAAAACCAAGGCCATATTTGATAGATACCATGGAGGATATATTGTAATTCCCAATGTTGCGGGATTTGTGGCCCAAGTACCATTTTCATTACTTCCAAATACTTTAAAAACATAATCTCCAGCCGGAATGTTGGTGTAATTTGCAATTCTATGATCTGAATTCGTTTGAATCCAGTGAGTGTCAAAACCTTCCAAAATATATTTATACTCGTTTAACGAAGGATTGCCAAAATGTAGACTGGAAAAGCCAATTGAAAAGTTACTTAGATTTGCCCCCAAGTATAATTGATCTGTATGTGTAATACTTTTTTCGAGAATTACAGATCCATTAACTCTTTCCATCGGCTGTACAGGCTCGTACATCACATTGAAGTCAGTGAGAACAATTCTTGGTGTAACATCTTTAGAGTCTGAATTAAGTGGTGTAAAAACATTTATTCCATTGATTCCCCCAAAAACCAAATCCCCATTCAACCTTTTGATTGCTGACAATTCGCTCATTTCAGGATTTTGAAGATCACTCAAGTCATAAGTTTTATAAACTTCAGTTTTGGGGTCAAACTCAATCAAACCATTGTTGGTGCCCACCCACAGCATCCCCCTATTGTCTTCTGTAATGGAGTTGATGACATCAGCTGGAAAAAGTGCATTTTGCTTGTTAAATCTTTTAAATCCAAGAACAGACCCATCAGCTGAGCGCAACATCTTATTAAGACCGCCACCAAAGGTTCCCACCCAAAGTGTATTGTCACTGCTTTCAAAAAGTTGTAAAATGTAATTACTGGCAATACTACTTTGGTCATTTAAATCATGCTGATAGGAAATAAATGTACTCTTCGAAATATTTGTGCTGTTTTCATTAAGCTTATTTAGTCCATTATTAGTGGACAACCATAATATCCCAAAGCTGTCTCTGTAGATGTCTCGAATGATTTTACCTGAAAGTTCACTTTTTTCGTTGGGGGAATCGATAGATACAAACTCTATTTCATCAGAGTTCCCTTCCCAATTAGCGAGTCCAAGACCGATATTGTAATATCCTATCCAAAGTCTTTTTTCACCTTCTCCAAAAATGGAATGAATAGTCCTAGACTTAATTCCATTCCCATCAATAGTTGGCTTATTATATTTTTGGAATCTGAACGAGTGGGGCTTTGCATCTTGACTTAACACAAGTTTACTTAAACCTCCGTCTTCTGTCGAAAACCAAATGATAGAGTTATTTTGGTCTAAAATATTTTCAGAAATTGAAAGGACGTTTTTTGAACTTATCCCCAAATTAGATTTAGAAAAGCTAAAAGAGGTAAAAAAGTCGTAATTCCTATTTTTTTTGTCTAAAAAACTAACCCCTCCACCTTCCGTTCCAATCCAAAGGTTCCCAAACTGGTCTTCGTGTAAACTTCTGATTTTATTACCATTAAGACTATGGGGGGTTTTGTTTTTTACAAAATGTTTAAACTTAAAATTTAAATTAGTATTTTTATAGATTCCTCCCCCATTGGTTCCAACCCAAAGATTTCCAGTGTTGTCTAAAAAAATAGATTTAATTCTGTTATTCTTAATTCTTAAAAAATCTAAAGACTCGAAATCAACGACTTTTTTTTGCAACTGTCCATCCGTAATAGAGACAACCGATAAGCGATCTTCAATTACGCACCATAAAGACCCTTCATTATCAACAACAGCGGAATCATTCGTAACTCGTGCAGATATATTTGCATTCAACGTGTGGTTTCTAAAGGATACAAATTCTTTCTTGAGATCCCAAACTGCCCCATCAGGACCAAGAATTTGTGCAATGTGATTATTCTGAAGTTCTGGAGTTAGAACAATCCCTTCCAAAGTATAATCTGTTTTGCTGTATTTTAGATTATATCTTGAATGCTTAGTCTCGAGAAAGACTTGATCTTTTTCAACATACAGCCTTTTAAGTTGATCTTTATTCGAAAATAGATTTTTATCAATGAAAGATGAAAAAACTATGTCTTTAATATTTTCTCTTACTATCGCATAACATATCTTAGATTCAAATTGTACCCACAAAACACCATCAAGAGTGATTGATACTCTGTTGGCGTAGCTGCCAAAATCAGGGATAATAGTATCAAGATTAGTGAAAACTTCCATTTTTGAATCATAATGAATTAATCCCCCGTCCAAAGAGGCAATCCAAAGATTTTCATAAGGGTCTACTTGAATGTCTTGAATTATTCTACCTGAAATAGCTTTGGCATCACTCGGATCTGGTCTAAAAACTTTAAAACTATATCCATCATATTTATTTAATCCATCATTCGTAGCAAACCACAAAAAACCTTGATGATCTTGGGCTATAGAGTTTACACTATGTTGGGACAGTCCATCGGCTGCAGTTATGTTTTTAAAAATATGGCTATCCATCTGGCCATAAACAAAACAGCTAACAAATAAAATAAAACAGTTTAAAAGATTTGACATTATTTTCTTAGAACCATCTACCATTAATTTATCTAAAATTAACGATTTTAATTAAAACCTATTTAAATTTTATTGATGATATCGCAAATAGCGTTAAAAAAAAGAACATTTATATAACACCTTATAAATTTATATCCATCTATTTATATTTATAATTAAAAATTAAAATATTCAACAAAATAATCATGCTTGAAAGGATAAAAATTATTCGTTTTTTACACATTTTCAATCTAATTATATTCACTTTTCTCTTTGGATTTCTGACACGAGCTCAGAACTTAACTGTAAAAGGCTCTGTTATAAGCGCTGAAGATGGTCAACCAATTCCTGGAGTTAACATTCGAATTGATGGAACTGAAATGGGCTCCTCTACCAATTTCGATGGGTTTTACTCGATAGAGGTTCCTGAAAACTCAAACCTTATCTTTTCATACATCGGCATGCAAGAAACAAAAATCACAGTAACTCAATCAACACATAATGTTGTGATGGAAGTTAATACAACTGGTTTAGATGAAGTTGTTGTTGTTGGATATGGAACAATGAAAAAAAGGGAGCTTACTGGAGCTGTTTCTTCTGTAAAGTCAGACGAAATTACCAAAACTGCTACATCTGATTTCGCTTCCTCTATTCAAGGAAGAATTGCTGGAGTAAGTGTGCGTCAAGGAAATTCTGCACCGGGTGAAAATGCACAAATTACAATTCGGGGTATCACTTCTTTTCAAGAAGGGGGTTCAGGACCACTGTATGTTGTTGATGGTGTTACATATATTGAGAATCCAAATATTACTCCCCAAGAAATTGAATCAATCGAAGTGTTAAAGGATGGAGCATCAGCTTCAATATATGGCTCTAGAGCCTCGGGTGGGGTAATATTGATCACAACCAAGCGTGGAAAGGAGGGAGAAATGAAGGTTGATTTGGAATCTTATTACGGCTTACAAAATATTAGCTCGAGAATCCCACTGGCAAATACCAAAGAATCATTATACATTAATGATATTCAATACAGGTATCAACAAACAAATGCTTTTGATCCACTTGAATTTAATAAAGATGGCTTATTGTACAATACAGATTGGATGGGTGATTTGCAAGTTGATTGGGCTCCAATTCAAAATCATTCAATTGGTGTAAGTGGAGGAAAAAGTGGTTTGACATATAATGTTACTGGAACTTATTTCAATCAGGAAGGATCTTTATACAATTCTGACTACGAAAAGTTTTCATTGCGATCCAACACCTACTTCAAAAATGGGCGTTTCAGTGCGCAGGCAAATGTAAGCCTTAACATAAGTGATCAAAAAAAAGAACCTTATGCTCTTATTTATGATGCGATAAGATTACAACCATATCGAAAACCAATTGATGCGAGTAGCGATAGTTTTGTTTTTGGAGGTACAAGTCCAGAAAATATTTCAAATTTTGCTGGGAAACTCAAGCAAGAGAATGATACAAAAATCAATTCATTTAATGGAAATGTAAGATTAAATTATAAGGTAATTAAAGGGGTAATAATCGCTGCAAATCTTGGGAAATCTCATTACAGTAAAAAGGATCGATTCTTTAATCCTAGTTATTTGATTTACAATGAGATTGGCGAAATCAACAACACTGCCAGTAACTATAATGCCCAGCTAAGACTTGGTGATGGGATTAATAGCAGAAGTATTGCTGAATTTACAATGAATTATGAAAGGATCTTTAAAAAACATAACCTCAAAGTTTTAATAGGAAATACATATGAAAAATCATCGTATGAATTTTACAGAGCAGGAGCCGATAATATCTCGAGCAATATTACGCCTGTACTTGGCAATGGAGAGCCAGTTCCATCATCACACTTCATTAACAAAACGAATAGTATTTCATACTTAGGAAGAATAAATTACAATTATAACTGGAAGTATATTCTATCAGTTGTTGTTCGAAGAGATGGTTCAAGTAATTTTAGTGCAAATAATCGTTATGGCGTTTTTCCTTCAATTTCAGGTGCCTGGACGATTTCAAATGAATCTTTTTTCAAGAGTCTAAAGGACAAAATATCCTTGGCTAAAATCCGAATTGGCTATGGTACTACTGGAAGCGACAGAATACCACCATACGCCTTTTCCCCTGTTGTGATATCAAATGTTGACTATCCACTCGGGGGTGGAAGTAATTTGGTGAGTGGTATGACACAGCCTGGATACGCAGACCCTAACCTTAAATGGGAATCTAATGTCAGTAAGAATTTTGGAATTGACCTTGATTTTAAACGAGGTAAAGCAGAACTGAATATCGATATTTACGAACAGGATAAGAAAGACATGTTGTTGGCGATTGCGCCACCTATTTCTGCAGGTTCAACACCAATATCTTCAAAAAATTATGACAGGTACCTTACGAATGTTGGGAACTTACAAAATAAAGGAATCGAAATTGCTGGCCATCTTAACCAAAGCTTTGGCGATGTTAACGCAAAGTTTGGTGCAACATTCACAAAAAACCAAAATACTGTTATAAGTCTTTCTAGAGAGGGGGAATTTATTTTGGACGGCTATCCAAACATTCTTCGAATGAGCCAAACTGAACCAGTTGCTGTTTTGGAAGCTGGTTTGCCAGTTGGTGCATTTAAAGTTTATGAAACCACTGGTACAATTAAAACTGATGAGGAACTTACAGACTATCAACAAATGGTACCAACAGCACAAAAAGGTGATCTTCGTTATGTAGATATCGACGGAGATGGTGAATTAACCATTGATGATAAGACTTACAAAGGATCTTATCAGCCTGATTTTGAGTATGGTTTTACACTCGATATTGACTATAGGGCATTTGATTTATCAGTACAACTATATGGTATTGAGGGTAGTACAATATATAATGGTGCTAAACAATATGCATATAGTATGAAACGCCATCGGGATTTGGTTTACAGTTGGTCTGATGTAAATCCAACTTCAAGTATCCCAACCCCTCGTTCTAATATCGAGCACCCAAATGTGCAAACATCAACAGACTATTTTCTAGAGGATGGTTCATATTTACGAGTTAGAAATATCATTGTTGGATATTCACTTTCTGAGGTTGTAGTTGAAAAAATAGGAATCGATAAGCTCCGATTTTATGTGAGTGCCCAAAATCCAATCACATTTACAAATTATACAGGATTTGACCCTGAGGTTGGTGATTCCAACCCATTTAATGGTGGATTGGACAGAGGTAATTATCCTATTTCTGCCACCTATTTAACTGGTTTATCAATTTCATTTTAAAGACTAATCTAATGCAAACGACTTTAAACAAAATTTATCTCAAAATTATAATTGGAGTCCTTTTTCTCTTCAGTTGTAATAAGGATTTTTTAGATATTCAAAATCCAAACGACTTAAATTCTGCCTCATTTTGGTCTTCAGAAGAAGAATTACAAATGGGTCTGGTTGCTACTTATGCAGCTTTACAGTTGGATGGGATGCTAGGTGGTTCAGCAGCGATTCAACATCCTGTTCGTTCCGATGTAGGTAGACCCAATAATTGGAATGCAAATGCAATTGGACTCAATACTTTAACTCTTAACGAGAATACACAGATTGTGACATCAAGATGGCGTGATGCTTATATTGGCATCTACAGAGCTAACCAAGTTCTCACCAACATTGATGATGTAGATTTGAGTGCTGATATTCGTAATCAAATTGAAGCAGAAGCTAAATTTTTACGTGGGTTTTTTTATTATTCTCTTTATAGAGGGTATAACAATGGAAGTGTTATTATCCACACATCTGCTCCCGAAATGAGAGATGAATTTTATAAAAAACCATCTCCTGCGTCCGAAGTTTTCGAACTTATTCTTCAAGATTTGGAATTTGCTTATCAAAACTTACCCAAGTCCTATGACCTGAGTGAGGATTTGGGAAGGGCAACCTGGGGCGCAGCGACTGCTATGCTTGGAAAGCTCCTCATAAACGAGCAAAACTACAATGTAGCAAAAGGATATTTTAAAGAAATTATAGATAGCAACATCTATTCTTTAACAGCTGACATTGGAGATAATTTTGATGAAGAACACGAATTCAATAGCGAATCTATTTTTGAAGTTGCATTTTCAATTGAGGCAAAAACAGGAACATCGTATGGAGCCAAAGATGGAACAACTGGATCTGAGGCAACAAGTCGAGCGAAAGGTCTAGCCACTACTCAAGGTGGCGGATATAGAACAGTAATGCCATCCTTCTATATGACGATGCTTTTTAGGAATGATATCATGGACATGACAAATCCGATCAACGCATCTAGAACAGGAACTGCCAACTACTCTGTTCGTACTTCAGTTTCAGTTGCAATTGCTGATGACGATAACACGACACTCTATCAAAAAACATCAGAAAGTGGAGGTGCTTACAACAACAAAGAAGCTTCGTATCTTAAAAAGTTTCAAAATTGGTGGTTGGATCGTGAAAGTGACTTGACGGTTTCAGGAATCAATGAAAGAGTTATAAGACTCGCAGATGTTTTGTTATTGTATTCGGAATGTGTCTTAAAAGTTGGTGGTGATTTGGATGAAGTCATTCAAATGATTAATGAAATAAGGAATCGTGCTGGGGTAGTTAAACTAAGAAAAGATGTTGAATTTCAATACGATCAAGACCCTAATAACAATTCTCCACACTTCATTGATTTAAACACAGATATCGTTCATGTTGGTCATCACACATATATCAATGGTCAAGAACTAATTTATATGAGTGATGATCCTTTAACTTACTGTCCTGCTGGAATGGTTTGTGACATAGACTCCTTACCAAATAATTTTGATTTACTTGAAAATGGGGAAAGTTATTTTGTTATTGTAGTCGACCATGAAAAAATAAAATTAGCTGCTAGTAAGGAGGATTTAATGAATAATATAGCTATTGATTTTTCAGATCCTCAATACACTGATTCGAATAATGATGGAACTGTAGACCCAATAGAGTTAACTCAAAGTGAGCATCATCTATCTTATAGTAGTCTTTCATTAATGGATCATATAATGTGGGTCGAACGACCTCTTGAGTTAATGTTTGAGGGGCATGATATTCGTTGGGAGGACCTCACTCGTTGGGGTAAGGTTAAAGAACAGTATGAGCACCTTGCATCGAAGAAATATGTGATGAGTGCGAAAGTCCTTTATGAGTACGATCCTACAATCCATTCAGCACTGACTCCAATAAAGGAATTTGTTGAAGCAGCGAATGTGTATAGTCCAGAAGCTCATGATTATTTTCCAATACCTTCAGCAGAACTGAATTCAAATCCAGACTTTTTAGATTAAGATTATGAATGATTCAAACAATTCAATTCAATTCCAGTACAAGAAAAATATTCTTAATTACACTCTAGTGTCACTTTCTATATTATTTGTGTTCCTCTCATGTGAGAAAGAATATATCAAACCAGATGCAAGTGAATTTTCAGATGCAGTTGCAGCTGCATCTGGGAATAATAGAATTGAGAGGGGAAACATCACATCTTTTGTAGACTTATCTAAAGGAGTCACAAATAGAACGTGGACAATTCCAGAGTCAGCATCAATTACCAATCTTAATGGGCAGAGCCCTTCAAACTTGGACCTGATTCATGTTCGATTTAACGAACCTGGTAACTTTGAGGTGGGCCTTAAAGCTGATTTCCAGGTGGATTCCATTGCACTAGATACAACTTTTATTGTAGTTGTATTGGACTATATTGATGCAAAACTTGAAATACAATCAGTTCAAGCAGGGTTTTATGAAGAAACCCCTGAAAAAATTACGATGTATGAGGGTGGTACCATAAATTTTAAAGATATTTCAAATGGAAATCCAAATCGTAGGATATGGTTGTTTCCAGGTGGAACCCCTAGTTCAGCAGGGGGTATTAACATCGAGCAAGATGAGCTGGTTAAGACAATAGATGTAGCTTATCCAAAAACTGGAATATATGATTTAACTCTAATAACTTGGCGGCAGTTTCCTGAAGGAACGAAAGACACTTTACATCTCAAAAGCTATATCAATGTAATTGAAAATATTGATCCACCAACGATTAAAAGTATTATAGAAGATGAACGTGGTGTGATTCAACTCTCATATGACCTTCCATTAAAAGCATCTGAAGATCTACTACCACATTTTACATTGGCTGATGAAAATGGAGTGGAATATGCAATATCAAAGGTGTCTATCAACTCTGATGATAACAGAATTGTGGATATTGAAACTGATATTAACATCAAAAGTGATCAAACAGCTTACCTTTCGTATGACGACAGTGATGGTGTTTTAACTCGTGTGAACGACATTCCAGCAGAGTCGTTTGATGACCAACTGGTAAGTTTATATTTTCCTCAAAACCTTGCAAACAACAATATTTATGGGTTTGAAGATGGAGGGTCTGGCTGGTCAGCAGCATCTGACAATTTAGCATCAAGTGAGATTAATTTTACAGACCAAAAGGCGGCAACTGGTTCATACAGTATGCGAATGGAGGCAACTGAAGAAGGTAAATGGACAAGAGCATGGAGTTGGAATGAAGGATCTCTTTTTCATTTAGATCAAGGCCAAAGGGTCACTTTGGAATTTAAAGTTTGGATTGATCCTTCTTATTCCGATGGGTCTATTGGACCCTGGATTTTTTATTCTGAAGCACCATTTCCTAGTACGCAATTTTGGACAGGAATATCAGTTTTACCAAGAGGGGAATGGATAACAATTAATAAAGAGGCAAGCAAGATTTGGACAGCTCCAGAAACTGGAAATTATTTTGTTGCTTTTAGGTATCAAAAGAAGGGGGTTATTTATATAGACGATGTCAAAGTTTACACACCAGAATAATTCATAAGTAAATAAAAAATTTAAATTTTGAAGTACTTATTTTTAGTAATCATATGTTTCCAATCAGCTTTTAGTCAGGAAAACCTGGTTACAGTGGATGTTTCGATACAACGATTTATTGGAGATGTTACAGAGTTAGATCGTTCAAAGTACTTTCTTATTCACACGCCAGCGAACACTCCTCTTTTACAGGACTTTTATGAGGAGTACAATGTCGAATGGTCTGGAAGAGGTTTTTATGGTCCTGGGGTTGAAGCAAAAAAACAGAAAGGGGAAGTTGGTATTTACCCAAAAACAAAAATTAAAAAATCAGAAAAAGTCAAGTCCGTTAGGAGATACGTAAGTACTGAACATCCCCGAAATCTATATAAAGAAGGCATTGATATCGATGCTTTATCAGATTGGGCAGCCGAATATTTTAAAAATGTTGATGATGAACAACGGCCACTTTGGTACGAATCAATGAACGAGCCTTTTGTTCACGCTAAAGATTTTTATGATGAAAAAGATTGGGATCCAGTGGCTGAAGTACGTGTTAAAACGGAAATGTCAAAAATGTATAGAGCAATTGCTACTAAAATACATGCAGAACCATCTCTAAAAAAAATGAAAATCATAGGTTATGGTGCTGCTTGGCCCTCATTTGAATTAAAAGACTTTAAAAACTGGGAAACAAACATGGGCCTCTTTTTAGATATTGCTGGAGATGAAATGGATGCCATTTCATATCACCTGTATGATGGTGTAAATCAAGCCGGACAAAACAACAAGCGATCTGGGAGCAATAATGAAGCAATTATGGACATGATTGAGTCTTATAGTTTTAATCGTTGGGGATATGTAAAGCCACATGCGATTACTGAATATGGGGGTATTGAAAAAAATGAATTTTCACTCATCAGGAATATACAGTCTATTCGATCCCAAAATGCAATGATTTTTGGACTGCTTGACCGGCAAGATCGTCTTGAAATATCTATTCCATTTACCACTGATAATGCAACTTGGCATATAACGGAAAAAAACAATTACATGCCTTACAAGGCAGTTTTATGGCGAGCTGAAAATATGGGTGTACCCAAAAAAGAAATTACAGGATGGGTGTATACGAATCGTATTCACTTTTATCAGTTATGGAAAGAGATTAAAGGGAATCGAGTATTTTCAAACTCAAACAATCCTGATGTTCAAGTTCAGTCCTTTATTCATGATAAGCAACTTTTCATTGCCTTGAATAATTTAGATGATAATCCCCAAAAAATTAGCTTAAACACGATAGGAATTCAACAAAATATAGAAAGTATAAATGTTAAATCACTTACCGTTTTTCGTGATGATTTTCCACGTTATTACGAAGATACTATCTCTATTCTACCCACTGAATTTTTTATTGATAAGGATGAAACAATAGTGTTGACTTACAACCTAAAAAAGAGGCCTGACTTTAAAGGGAAAGTAAAAGAATCACGTTACTATTCAAAAGAATTTATATTACCAATCAAAGCACATCAAAAGATGACTTTTACTTTTACAGAAATAACAGCAAATCCTAGCAGTGCGAGTTTGAGTATGGGGATTGGACGTATGCATGATCAATCAAAAAGACCGATTATTGAAGTAAATGGTAAAAAAATAGAAATTCCCTTCAATTGGGAGGGATATGATCAGAAAAACAGAAAGAAATTTTTTGGTGTGATTGATGTACCAATACCACCCAATCTTTTAAAAGAGACAATTGTAGTTCATATTACTTTTCCAGACAGTGGCGGTCATTTGAGTACATTAATTTTGGATGTTGATGAATTTGAATCCTTTAAAGATTAAGTTGAAATATGAATGAAATTAAGAATTTTATAATCGTAGCTATTGCAAGCCTTTCAACTACATTAACAGCACAAAATGTAGTGAGTTTTTCATCTGACGAGGGTTTTACAAATGAGCCCCTTTACAACCAATCTAACTGGGATGCATCTTTCTCTACAGGAACTTGGATGGTTGATGCTGATTCAGGAAATGTTTCTGTCTCAACAGACTGGAAGCGAGCAGCATGGAAACAAGGTTTTTCTGTGTCTGGGGTTGGAAAATCGATTACTTTTAGAGTAAATTTGAATTTTACTGGAACATTAGAAGCTCAAAATAAGCCACTAATAAAAATCGGATTCAGCTCTAGCAGTGATGTGGGAACTTCCAATCCCCCATCAAACACTATTTTCTTATCTACCGTTTCAGGAAATGACGAATTTCCAGATGGAGCACTTCTTTTAAAAAACAATACGAATGCTCAAAATCTTAGTCCAGATACATATGTATCAATAGCTAGTGTTCAAGGTTCAGGTGGTGTGACAGATGATTTGGCATTATCAGTTACTCTCACCTTGGGAAATGATGCGGCATCATCTACAATATCTGCTACATTGCTAAATCTGACAAATAACACAGAATCAATTACAGGGTCTTATACAGGAATAGATGAAAGCGTTTATTCTGCTGCTACGACTAATATCTATGGTTACTTTCATTCTCAATCATTTTCGTCAGGAACACAACTTACATCCATAAATGTGGAAAGTGTTGAAATGTATACATCAGTTGATATTTATCCTTCTGTGAAAAGATTTTTAGGAACAAGCTCATCATTGGACAGATTAAAATTCTTCAACTTGCATTCTGGTGGAGGAAATGACATTGCAAATAACTTTTTTGAAAGTTATAATGCTTATGAGTATGGTCGAAGATTTTGGGGTCCCGGGGCTTATGCAGTACAACAAGAAGGTCAAATTGGGTTATATCCAACCGCTGGAAGTGGGGATAGTGATGTTCGAGAAGTTACGAGATATGTTGGAACAGAACACCCTTACAATATGTATGAGGAAGGGATTGATAATCTTGCATTATCAAATTGGGTTGTAGAATATTTCAAAAATTTTGCTGATGTTTCTTCAAGACCAGAATATTATGAACCAATGAATGAGCCTTTTGTCCATGCTCGTGACTATTATTCTGAGCCAGACTGGGATCCCATTGCAGAAGCACGAGTAAAATTAGAAATGGCTCATGTGTTTAAAGCGATTGGAAATAGAATCAATGAAACTCCTGAATTGGCAAATATGAAGGTCATAGGATATGCCGCTGCATATCCATCATTTGAGAGAAATGATTTTTCGCAGTGGAATAGTAATATGAAAATGTTTATGGACGAGGCGGGGATAGAAATGGATGGATTTTCTACTCATCTATACGACGGAATCAACCAAGTTGGTCAAGACAACAAGCGATCAGGAAGTAATCTGGAGGCAGTGTTAGATTTAATTGAAAGTTACAGTTTTAAAAAATGGAACAATGTAAAACCACATATTATTTCGGAGTTTGGTGGTATTGTTGGCTCTGATTATACAGATGAAACAACCTTTGATATCAATAATGCCCAATCAATCCGATCGCAAAATGCAATGCTATTTAGCCTTTTTGAAAGACAAAGCCAAACAGAACTTTCTATTCCATTTACAACTGGGAAATCTACATGGCATATCAATGCTGCAAATAATTATATGCCGTATAAAGCGGTCCTTTTCAAACCTGTTCCTTTTGGAGTGCCAATTGGAGATGTTACAAGTTGGGCTTATACAGACAGAATATATTTCTACGATTTATGGAAGAACGTAAGTGGAGACCGAATTCTTATTCGATCAAACAATCCTGACGTTCAAACGCAAGCTTTTAAAGATGGTAGCAAGCTCTATGTTGCAATCAATAATTTAGATGATTTTACCCAAAATATTAACCTAGATTTTGATAGTGTTTTTGGTTCATACATTTTAGATGTAAGAATCAAATCGGTCATTGTTAACCCAAATGAAACATTGCAATTTAGCGATCAAATATACACTACGATTCCTTCACAGTATCAACTTGTTCCTAATGAAACCGTTGTGCTTGAATATAACTATGATACGAATTTTGAATTTAATTCAACGATAACCTCTAACAGGTATTATGATGATGTGGTAGTTCAAGAAATTATTGCTAATAACCCGATTAATTACAATTTTTCAAGTGTAACTACTTCTACTGAGGGCTATGCAACACTTCGAATGAGTATTGGCAGAAAACACGATAAATCGAAGTCTCCTACTATTGTATTCAATGGGTCTAATCTTAATATCCCAACAAACTGGAAAGGATACGATCAAACGAACAGAGATGATTTCTTTGGGATGATTGAAATTAATGTTCCCAATGAACTTGTTAATGAATCAAATACAGTCTCTATTGCTTTTCCTGATTCAGGAGGCCACATAAGTTCAGTAGTCTTAATCAATGAGACTTTTACTACCCCACAAATTGAAATCACGAAAACAGGGGCAGTACTTCAAAACGATACAGGGAATACAACTATTGATATTGGGGATCAAATTACTTATGATATTGTAGTGACCAACACTGGTAATACTTC
>Ga0102816_1000195_pt1 | contig 27278 bp, 34 predicted proteins | sample ColrivemetaGS545_FD_84509 | JGI IMG/M metagenome (GOLD analysis project Ga0102816, IMG submission 84509) | Estuarine microbial communities from the Columbia River estuary - Flood tide non-ETM metaG S.545 | ecosystem: Environmental > Aquatic > Marine > Intertidal zone > Estuary | place: USA...
AAAAAAAAACTTATATTTCCCCTTAAATAACTAACTTTTAATATAAAAATTACAACTCAAATTTTAAATTAACATAAAATTGATAAAAATGTTATATAATTTTTTGTATCAAAACATAAGTAAATACTATTTTTGTGGAATAAAAATTGAAATATACCTGATTATTAACTGAAATGTTATTTTTCAATAAGATGTAAAAATGTAAAAATAATTATTTATATGAAAAAACATAATTTGAGTGCTAATACAATATACTAAAATAAAAAAAACTTATATTTCCCCTTAAATCACTAACTTTTAATATAAAAATTACAACTCAAATTTTAAATTAAAAAAAAATTAACGGAACTAAAAACTAAAGTTCCGAATGGTTTATTTAACATTATTATATCTCATAATTTTACAACAAATGAAAATTTAAATAATAGAATAAATGTAGAAATTTTTGTAGATTATGTAAATGTAAATATAAATATAAATATAAATATAAATCCAGTTTTAAAAAACATCCAATTAAATGGGAAAACATTATGTCCTACTAGTTTGTTTAATCTAACACCGCCTGGTGCTTACTCATATCTTTTGGAATTTTTAAACACAACAACCATCAAAAATTTAAATCAATCGTACAAATTATATTATTATTTTAATCAAAATTATAAAATTGTTTTTAATTCAGTGGATTTAGATAATGAATATTTAAGGTCACCAGAACATACTTTTGTTACATTTTTTCCAGGATTATATTTATTTTATTTTAAACATATAAAATCATTTAACTAAAATATTATAACTAATTTATTAAAATCACACTTTATGGTTAAATTTTATACAAATAATGAATATTTAGAAGATAGAAAAATATTTATAAAAAATATTTCATATTTTAATGAAATTAATAAGCAAAATTGTTTAAATTCATTTGTTTTTTTGAATTTAGAACATTATGTAGAAATTAAACAAAAAAATTTAGAATTTGAATATTAAAATTTAAGTTATAATGGAAGTTGTTTTGATTTACATATTAAAGATATTGGTTTGAATTTATTATATGTAATAATTCAAAATTCAACAACTAAAAATATAATAAAAATTCAAATTTAATTAATTATTAACGTTAATATAAGAATAATAAAATAAAAAAAACTTATATATTACTTTTTATTATTTTGTAAAATTTTATTAATAAAATTAAAAACTAGTAAAATTACATTTTTTTTTAAAAAAAATGTTAATGAAATTATGTATGAATTTTTTAATTGTCAATTTATTGTTAAAATAATGTAATTTTATTTTACTATTGTAAGAATAAAATCTATGTTATTAACTCCTTTAGAACAATTTCAAATTATTTCATTATTTCCTATAACATTGTTTGGTTTTGATTTTTCTTTTACTAATTTATTTTTAATAAGTTTATTAGTGTTATTTTTTTTAAACCTGTTAATTTATTTTTCATCAAAAGACAATAGTTTTTTTTTTATTCCACATATTTGGCAGACATTAATTGAAATATTAAATGAAACAATATCTTCTTTATTGTACGATAATTTAAACGAAGAAGGTGAAAAGTTTGTTCCTTTTTTTGGCACGGTTTTTAATTTTATAGTTTTAATTAATTTAATTGGTTTAGTTCCATATAGTTTTACAGTTACTAGCCATTTAATTATTACTTTCACTATGTCATTGTCTATTTTTATTGGAATAAATATAATATGCATTAAAATATATAGATTACGAATGTTATCTTTATTTTTGCCAGCAAATACATCATTTGGATTAGCATTATTATTAGTACCAATTGAATTTGTTTCATATATTTTTAAACCTATTAGTTTAGGTGTTCGGCTTTTTGCTAATTTAATGGCAGGTCACACATTGTTAAAAGTAATTGTTGGTTTTTCATGGACTATGGTTCTTTTAGAAAATTATATGTCTTGTTTTCATGTAATACCTCTATTGTTAATTGTAATTTTATTTGGTTTAGAATTAGGTGTAGCTTTAATACAAGCTTATGTGTTTACTATATTAGCTTGCATTTATTTAAATGATAGCATTAATTTACATTAAAATAAGTAATGTTTGTTTCAATTGATATAAAAACAAAAAATATAAATTCTCTGTTTTTTTTTTTAAAAATTATATTTTTTATATTAAAAAATAATAATAATATTTTATTTTTAAAACAATCAAAAGCAAAAAAAAATTAAAAAAAGTTATTGTAAATAAATCACCTCACGTTAACAAAAAATCTAAAGAATCTTTCGAATATTGTGTTTATAATATTAAAATATTACTATTTATATTTGATCATAAAAAATTAATAAATATATTAAATAAAATAAAACTTAATATATTTTTAGATCTAAAGTTTAAATTAAAATTTTTATATTATAAAAATTTTAATTTAAAAAAAGATATTGTTAATACGGATAATTTTATGCTGTTAAAAAAAGTAAATAGCAAATATTTAAAATTATTAGATGTTTATGGGGAAATCAATTTAACTAATTTATATCTAAATAGCTCAGTTGGTAGAGCAAAGGACTGAAAATCCTTGGGTCGATAGTTCAAATCTGTCTTTAGATAATTAAAAATTGTGAAAAATACTTTTTGGTATATGTTAGCACACATAAAAAACGGACAAAAAGCGAATAAATCATATATTATGCATCCAAAAGAAAAAAATTGTGCTTCTATTTTAAACATTTTATGGGAAGAAGGTTATATTTTGGGTTATACTATTTCAAAAAAAAGTCCTCAAAAGCTCGAGATTTTTTTAAAATATAAGTATAATAATTATGTTATAAAACACTTAACTTCAATAACAAAACCAAGTTCTAAAATTTATTGTTCTATAAAACAATTGTGGAAAATTAATTCTAATTTAGGGTTATTTATTTTATCTACTAATAAAGGCATTTTAACATTAAATGCTTGTAAAAAATTAAATGTTGGGGGTGAGTTACTTTTTATAGTTAAATAATTTATGTATGATGATAAAATTTTTTAAAAAAAATATTATAAAAATACCTAAAAATATCTCTGTTTATTTTTGTCAAAATAATATTTTAACATTAGTAGGTCCTTTAGGTATTAAATCAATTGAATTAAAAACACAAGTAAAATTTTTTAGTAAAAAAAATTATATTTTAGTAACTAAAATACCTTTTTTTGATAAAAAAAATATATTAGAAAATGATAATAAAAAATTATCAAACACATATATATCTATTATTAAACAGATTATTCAAGAAATTTCTAAAAAATCAAAACACAAATTAAATTTAATTGGTGTTGGTTATAGAGCAATACTTTTAACAAGTTTTACCTTTACAATTTTACAATTAAAATTAGGTTATAGTCATTTAATTTTTATAAGAATTCCTAAAGATTTAACAATTATTTGCCCTAAACCTACAAAAATTTTTTTATATGGAAATTTACAACAAAAAATAAATAAATTATCTTTTTTAATAAAATCTTATAAGATGCCAGAACCTTATAAAGGAAAAGGAATTTTTTATATAAATGAAAAAATTGATTTGAAAAAAGGAAAAAAAATATAATAAATGAAAATAAAAAGCATAAAAAAATATAACTTATTAAAATATAATTTATTAAATTCTAGAAGTTATTTAGGATTACAAAAATTATCATTTTATTATTTAAATTCAGCTTATTTAACTGGGTTTAGAAATACACTAAGTATTTTTAACATTAAACAAATTAAAAATTTTATTAAAAAATCTTTATTAATTATTTATAAATATCATTATTTCAATAAAAAAATTTTATTTGTTGGATTTCCTAATTTAAAAAACAAAAAATATACTTTGTTGTTTAGTCAAACTAATCATTTTTATTTGCCACAAAATTGTTGGTTAAATAATTTTATTATGAATTATCAACAAATTACTCGAATATTAAAAAAAAATAAAAAATTAAAAAATACTTTAAATATTAAGTTATTAAATAATTTTTTGAGTATCAAACAAATTCCAGATTTAATAGTTTTATATAATCAAACAAAAGAAGTAATATTATTAAAAGAAATTGTAAATGTTAAAATTCCGTTTATTTCTTTTTTAAATAGCTCAGGTAATTCAAAGGAGTTAAATTATAAAGTTCCTGGCGGTTTTCATAATTTAAAAACTGAAAACTTTTGTTATTTATTGTTGAAGTCGATTTTAACTTTACCTACATTAAAATTTTATTACAAAAAAAAATATTATGCCAAAAAGAAACTTTTACAAACCACTTTATAAAAATTTTATTAAATTACGTAAAAATATTCAAAATCGTCCAAAATTTATTTTTTTTAAAAAACAAAAATGGAAAAAATTAATAAAATATGAATTAAATTTAAAAAAAAAAATTCGTGTTTATGATCATATTATTTATTTTAAACCAAAATTTGGTTTTAATTTTAAAAATAAATTTAGATTTTATTTATATTCAAAACAAAAATTAAAATTGTTTTATGGCAAACTTTCCGAAAAAAATTTAAATCAAATTTATAAAAATGCTTATATAAAATTTAAAAATCAAAAAAGCGATGGTTTAAAAAATAAAAATTTTTATTTAATGGATTTGTTAGAAAAACGTTTAGATGTTATTTTATATAGAACTACATTTGTTAATAGTATGAGAACGGCTCAACAGTTAATTTCACATGGAAAAGTATTTGTGAATGGTAAAAAAATTACAATCAATTCTTATTGCATTCAAAAAGGGGATTTATTAGAAATTGATTTTATATTTCATAAATATTTAATAAAAAATATGCTTTCGTTTGAAAATTCTTCTATTATTCCCAAATATCTAGAAATTAATTTTAAAACTTTTCAATGTTTAATAATTTCTGATATTAATTTAAATAAAATTGTTTATAATTTTCCATTTTGGTTAAATTTAAATAAATTATTTAAATCGTATTAAATTTTTTCTTCAATAGCTCAGTGGTAGAGCATATGGCTGTTAACCATCAGGTCGTTGGTTCAAATCCAACTTGGAGAGGGTATTTAACTAAATACTAAAATTGGAAACAATCGGATTTGAACCGATAACTTTATGTTTGCAAAACATACACTCTACCATTGAGTTATGCTCCCTATTTGATATTTTATTTAAAAAAATAATTTAATTAGCTTGTTTGGTGGAATTGGTAGACACGTCAGACTTAAAATTTGATTCTATTAAGAGTATCGGTTCAATTCCGATAGCAAGTATAAATATATTCTAAGTAAACATTGCCGAAATGATGGAAATTGGTAGACATACTAGGTTTAGGTTCTAGTTCTTTTATAAAGAGTAAGGGTTCAAGTCCCTTTTTTGGTAATAATAAATTATTAACGTTAGAAAATAAAAATGCCTACAATTAATCAATTATGTAATCGTGTTAGAAAAAAAAAAATAAAATTAAAAAAAACTCCTGCATTATTAGGGTCACCTCAAAAAAAAGGAATTTGTATTAAAGTATTTACTAGAACCCCTAAAAAACCAAATTCAGCTATTAGAAAGTTAGTTAGGTTAAGGTTAACAAACAATTTAAAAGTAATGGCATATATTCCAGGAGAAGGCCATAACTTACAAGAATATTCTTCTGTTTTAATGAGAGGTGGGCGAGTAAAAGATTTACCTGGAATAAAATATCATTTAATTAGAGGGAAATTAGATTTTTCAGGATTAAAAAATAGAAAAACATCAAGATCAAAATATGGCACAAAAAAATTATAAAAAAATTATTGACAAATCTAATATCAAAATAAAATTAACTCAATTTAAAAATTTTAATACTAAACTTAATAATTATAATTCTAAAACAATTTTTAGTAATAAAATTGTTAATTGTTTGATGCTAAATGGAAAAAAAAGTTTAGCTGAAAAAATTTTTTATAAAATTTTTAACTTATTACAAAAAGTTTCTTTAAAAAATAGTAAAATTATTTTAAAGTTTGCTTTATTAAATGTTTCTCCAATTATGACGGTATTTAAAAAAAAAAATAAAAAACGTATTGTTCGTGAGATTCCGTTTCTTTTAAAGCCTACATTTAGAATTATGTTGGCTGTTAAAAATATTATAAATATGGTTAAGAAACAATCTTACAATATTTTCCCAGAGCATTTTAAAAATGAAATTATACTTATTTTAAAAAAAAATAGTGAAGTTTTAACAAAAAAAAATGAACTACATTTATATGCTTTAAAAAATAAAGCATTTGCTCATTTTAGATGGTTTTAATTTTTTATTAAATTTTTACATTTAATAGGAGTTGAACCTATAACTTTCGGGACCGAAATCCGACGCTCTATCCAATTAAGCTATAAATGCAATTTATAATTAATTTTATAAAAATATTTTATGATTCAACAACAAACTATTTTAAAAGTAGCAGATAATTCAGGTGCTAAAACTGTAAAATGTATAAAAGTTTTAGGTGGTTTTAAAAGAAAAGTTGCTTTTTTAGGAGACTTGATTATAGTTTCTATTCAGCATTTAAGAAATAAATCTCGAAATATGTCTAAAGTAACTAAAGGTGAAGTTTATAAAGCTATTATAGTACGAACAAAAAAAAAAATTAGTAAAAATGACGGATCTTTTTATTTTTTTTTTGAAAACGCTGTTAGTTTAATTAATAAAAAAAATATACCTATTGCGAGCAGATTAACAGGTCCATTACCTAAAAAATTAAGAATAAATAAATTTTTAAAATTAGCAAGTATTTCTTCTTCAGGTTTTTTTTAAATAAAGTAAAATTAATGCAAATTTTTGAATACTATTATACTAATATAATTAGATATGATCTAATAAATAAATTTTATTATAACAATCATAAACAAATACCAAAAGTAATTAAAATAGTTTTAAATTTTAATTGTAATTCTGTCAATATTAAAAGATTAATTAGTTCTATGGTTGCTTTAGAGTTAATTACAAATCAAAAGAGTGTTATTTTAACTTCAAAAAAAGCTAATATTTCATTAAAACTTAGAAAAGGTAACCCTATAGGTTGTAAAGTTACTTTAAAAAAAAAAAATATGAATATTTTTTTTTTTAGACTTATTTCAGAAATTTTTCCAAATATAAAATTATTTGAAGGATTTATTAATAAAAAATCTAAAAATAAATCTAATTCATTTTCATTTAAAATTAGTAAAACTTTATTTGTTACAGAACTGGAAAAATATTATCAATTTTTTAAAGATTTACCTAATTTACAAATAATAATAATTGCAAATTCACTGTTTTCTTTTGAGTTCGTTTTTCTTTTACAATCTTATAAATTTCCTATTATAGACAAAAAGTATTAAAAAAATAATGTTGATTTTAAATGCAAATGTAACTCAATTGGTAGAGTGTAATCTTGCCAAGATTAAAGTTGAGGGTTCAAATCCCTTTTTTTGCTGAAAAAATGGATAAGTGGTTGAGTGGTTTAAGACGTTAGTTTTGAAAATTAAAGTATTAAAAATACCGTGGGTTCGAATCCCACCTTATCCTTTTTTATAAAATAAGTTTTAAAATTTAGGCTAAATAACATAATTTGGTAAATGTTTTAGATTGCAAATCTTACAATGATGGTTCAAGTCCGTCTTTAGCTTTATAAAAAATGAACTTAAATATGACTTTAATTGTTTTAAGTATAGTTTTAAAAGTTTTAATAATTATTATTCCCTTATTAATCGCTGTTGCATATTTTACATTAGCAGAAAGAAAAATTATGGGTTCTATTCAAAGAAGAAAAGGTCCAAACGTAGTAGGTTTTTTAGGTTTATTACAAGCATTAGCTGATGGTTTAAAGTTATTTGTTAAAGAAACAATTTTACCTAGTAGTTCTAACTTAATTGTTTTTTTATTAGCTCCTTTTTTGAGTTTTTTTTTAAGTTTAATCGGTTGGTCTGTAATTCCATTTACTGAAAAAGCCGTGTTAGTTGATTTAAATTTTGGTATTATATATTTATTCGCAATATCTTCTTTAAGCGTTTTTGGTATTATTATGGCAGGTTGGTCTAGTAATAATAAATATTCTTTTTTAGGTGCATTACGCTCAGCGGCTCAAATTATATCTTATGAAGTTTCTATAGGGTTTGTGATAGCAAATGTTGCTTTATGTACAGGTTCGTTTAATTTAAGTGAGATTGTAATAGCTCAAAAACATGTATGGTATTTCATACCTTTATTTCCTATGTTTATAATCTTTTTAGTGTCTATGTTAGCTGAAACAAATCGCCATCCTTTTGATTTACCTGAAGCAGAAGCTGAATTAGTATCTGGTTATAATGTTGAATATTCTGCAATGACTTTTGCTTTGTTTTTTTTAGCTGAGTATGCAAATATGTTATTAATGAGTGCTTTTGTTTCAATATTATTTTTAGGTGGATGGTTACCTATATTTAACTTTTTTCCTTTTTTTTTAATTCCAGGAGTAATTTGGTTTGGTATGAAAATTTCTTTTAGTGTTTTTTTTTTTATATTAATGAGAGCAATTTTACCAAGATTTCGTTATGATCAATTGATGACCTTAGGTTGGAAATGTTTTTTACCTTTATCTGTAGCTTATTTAATTTTTACTGTTTCTATTTTAATTAGTTTTAACGGATTACCTTCTTAATATTAATAAATAAAATAGATAAGATAAGAATTTCATAAACAATAATAATAAAACTTCCTAATATCATTTGACTAAAAATATCCGGTGGAGTAATAACAGTTGCTAATATAAACAATAAAAAAAAAATTATTTTTTTAGATTTTTTAATAAATGTCAAATAGTTTTTTATACTAGTTATATAAATGAATATTAAAGTAAAAAGTTGACAAATTAAAGTTGATATTTGATTTAGATTCATAAAAAAATCCAAATATTCTGAAAGTTTTGCTTCAAAATACAAGTTCAGTTGATTATTTGAAAGAATTTTTTGAAAATGAAAAAAAAAATTCCAACTAATTGGCAATAAAATAAAATAAAATAAAAAAATTGAATTAATTAAAAATATTAAATAAATTAAAACAATTTTTTTTAAAGTATTTATTTCGTATTTATATAATCCAGGAATTATAAAAAAAATAAAATGTATTATTAATAAAACAAAAACTATTTGATTACTAATAAAAATAGCTAAATTTATATAAGTATTAAAAATTTCTGTAATATTTGTAGATATAAAATATATTTTATTGAATTTAGATGTTAAATTAAGGCTAGGTTTTATAAAAAGAAATAATAAAATCTCTTTATAACTGTAACAAGTACAAAAACTTGATAACCAACACAAAATTAATAATATGATTCTGTTTTTTAGTTCTGAAAAATAATAAAGTAACATTATTTATAGTTATAAAATGTTTGAGGAATATAGTTTAATTGGTAGAGCATTGGTTTCCAAATCCAAAAGTTAGGGGTTCAAGTCCCCTTTTTCCTGTGGTTAAATTTTGATTTTTTATGTAAATTTTTATCTTTATTAAAATTAAATGAAGTTTGGACTTTTTTAAATAACAAATTAAAATTTTTGATTATAAAAGAAAAATCCCCAAAAAATAAAAACCCTATTATTATTAAAATTATTAGTTGATTAAAGCTAAGATTCATAAAATTATTTTTATAAAAAGTAATTAAAGCTTATAGTTCAGGGGTAGAACGTACCGCTCATAACGGTTTTGTCGTAGGTTCAAATCCTGCTAAGCTTAAAATAGTTATTTTATTTGTATGAAATTAATATTAAAAAATTACAAATTAGCAAAAATAAAATCATTAATTAAAACACAAAAAATAATTTTTTTATATCATTTTACAAATGAGACAAATAAAATTTGGATAAAATTAGAGCAATATTTATTTAAAAAAAAATTAAATTACTATAAAATAAATTCTTCTTTAGTTAATTCTTTATTTAAAAATTCAATTTATTTTAATGTAAATTCTTTAATCTACGGACCGTTAGTTCTTATTTATTTAAACTGTCTTTTTTTCATTAATTTTTTAAACAAAGATTATAAATTAAATAACAAACTGCATTTATTTTGCATTATTTTAAATAATAAATTTTATCCTATTAAATTAATTTTAAACATAAAAACATTTAAATTTATAAATAACATTAACAATTTATTTATTTTTTTAAATTCTTATACAAATATTTTATTTTTATCTAGTTTATTGTTAGTAAATAAGAAAATTATTTCGAAATAATGTGATTTGAACACATGACTTCCTGTTCCCAAAACAGGCACGCTACCAAACTGCGTTATATTTCGTTCTATATTGAAGTGAGTAGGATTTGAACCTACGATAGGTACTACCCAATAGATTTACAATCTATCACTATAAACCACTCAGTCATCGCTTCTTTTTTATTTTTTTAATCTGCAACCATTATGAGCTAGTAAGTTGAAATATTTTATATTTTTAATTTTAAAAAGTTTTTTAAAAGTTTTTAAAAGTTTTTTTCTTTTATATTTTTTCCCTTTAAAATGAATCGCAAATATTTTATTCTTCAATTTTCTTATTTTAAATTTAGTAAATTTACTAATACGATTGTAAGCTAAACGTTTAGTTTTTTGTGAACCTTTAAAATTGACTAAACCAGAAGAACACGTTATTAAAGCTGTTCCTTTAATATTGGTTATATTTATAAAAATATTTGATTTTAACAAAGTTATTTTTATAATATAAGAAATTAAATTAGAGTTATTAAATAAATTGTCATTTATTCTATAATTTATTTTATTTAAAAATAAATTCGACATTCGATTAAATTCTAATATTTTTTTAATGAAATTTGCTAATTTAGCAAAATTTATAGTTTTAGTTAAATAACAATTTCGTTTTAATAATTTTAATATAATAATTGAATAAATTATTAATTTATTCTTTTTAAAATCTGAAGTATTATTAAATATTTTTTTATTGTTGATTATTGTTTTTAAAAACATAATTTGTTTTAATACTTAAAAAATTATGTTATATTTTTGATCAATTTTAGATCGCAGTTTTATTTAAAAATTATTTATTTAATTTTTTTTTTTAAAATTATTAGTAAATTTTATTTATATATACAAAAATTTTTATTAAAATGAATTTGAAGAGATATAAACCGACATCGCCATCCAAACGTCAACTAATTTTATTAAATAATTCTTTTTTAAATAAATTTCCATTGATTAAATCGAAAATTGTTGGAATGGTTAATTTATCTGGAAGAAATAATTCTGGTAAAATTACAATACGGCATAAAGGCGGTGGAAATAAACAAAAATATCGAAAAATAAATTTCCAAAGAAATTATAATAGTACTAGTATTGTTACAAGTCTAGAGTATGATCCAAATAGAACGGCTTATATAGCATCAATATATAATAGTTTTCAAAATATGTATGATTATATAGTAGCGCCTTTAAATTTAAATATTGGTGATATTATTAAATCAGGTTTTAATGCGAATGTTAAATTAGGACATACTTTATGTTTAAAGTATATCCCGGTAGGTAGTTTCATTCATTGTATCTCAGTAAATTTAAAAAAAAAAGCACAATTAACAAGATCAGCTGGAACGTTTTCTACTGTAATAGAAAAAACAAGAAATTATTGTAGAATAAAATTAAGTTCCGGTGAACAACGGTTGATAACAGCTGAGTCTTATGCTACAATTGGAATTGTATCAAATGAAAACAATTTTTTAAAAATATTAGCGAAAGCAGGTAGATCTAGGTGGTTGAATAATAGACCTAAAGTGAGAGGTGTTGCAATGAATCCAATTGACCATCCTCATGGTGGTGGTGAAGGGAAAACATCTGGGGGTAAAACTTCGGTTACTCCATGGGGAAAACCTACAAAAAATAAAATAACAAGTAAATCTAAAAATAAATTTATACTAATATCTAGAAAATCTAAAATATGAGTCGAGTTTCATGGAAAGGTCCTTATAAAAATGAAAAATTTTTATATAATAATAATAATCAAAAAGAAATAAAACAATGTTCAAGAAATTCGACTATTACTCCAAATATGGTAGGATTATATTTTTTAATTCATAATGGTAAAAATTTATTAAAAATAAAAGTTTTAGAAGAAATGGTTGGTTATAAATTTGGAGAATTTTCTCCAACGAGAAAAAAATTTTCATTTAAGAAAAAGAAAAAAAATGGGGCAAAAAGTTAATGCAAAAATTTTCAGGTTAGGTTATAATAATAACGACTGGAGTTCTAAGTATTTAGAACAAAATTGTCATGAATTATCGTTATATATTTATCAAGATATTGAAATTAAAAATTATATTGATAAATTTTTTAAACAACATAAACTATTTGTACACTTTTGTAGAATTCAAAGGTCAGAAGCTGGATTAAATATTTTTATTTCTTATTATACTTCGTTAAAATCGTTATATTTAATTAATAACATTAATTTAACTCAAAAAATATTATTAAGTATGACAAAAAAAAAAAAAAAAATAATAAAAGTAAATTAATTAATAATTACTTAAAAAAAAAAATATATATAAAAAATAATTTTCATACAAATAATGATTTTTTAGAAAAATTATTACAAAGTTTAAGTATATTTACAAAAAAAACGTTAAATATTAATTTAATTTTACAAAATTTAAATAAAGGTTTATCTTTACAATTGAGCCATAACCAATTAAAATCGTTAAAAAGAAATATTTTAAAATTAAGAACTTATTTTAAATCATTGTTTTTTAAAGAATGTATAAATATTTTAATAATTGTAATTAAAAAAAAAAATTCTGCGAAATTATTGGCTGAATTTCTTGCATTTCAATTTTCTGTATTGAAGCGACATAATTATTTTTTAAATTTTTTAAAACGTGTTTTAATTTTAACGTTAAACTCAGAACTTTCTTTAATTTATGGAATAAAATTATCTATAAAAGGGCGATTAAACGGTAAGCCTAGAGCTAAAAATAAAATGCTCTTAATTGGAAAAGTGCCTTTAAATTCTTTGGATGCAAAAATAAATTATTCATTTTCTGTGGGTTATTCTAAATATGGAACATTTGGAATAAAAGTTTGGATTTGTGAAAAATAATGTATTTTACTAGTTAAAAAAATAAATTAAATATGTTTTTACAACCTAAAAAAATAAAATATAAAAAATTAAGAAAAGGAACATTACCTAAATTAGAATATAAAAGTGTTTATTTAAATTTCGGAATATTTGGTCTAAAAGCTGCCGAATCTGGGACAATCACAGCAAAACAAATAGAAGCTGCTCGACAGGCTATAAACAGAAAATTAAATAGAAAAGGTAAAATTTGGATAAGAATCTATCCTAATTATCCTATTACAAAAAAACCAATTGAAGTAAGAATGGGTAAAGGAAAAGGTTCAGTAAATTATTGGGCTGCAAAAATTGGAGGTGGTACTATGTTGTTTGAAATTTGTGGTGTATCTAAAGATAAAGCTGTGTCTGCTTTTAATTCAGGAAGTGCTAAATTACCTATCAAAACAGTAATTTTAGAATAATATTCGTGGGCATGTAGCTCAATTGGTAGAGCATTGGACTTTTAATCCACAGGTTTTGGGTTCAAATCCCAATATGCCTATTTTTTGTTAAAAAGCTTATAACTCAGTTGGTAGAGTATACGCCTGATAAGCGTAAAGTCAATAGTTCAAATCTATTTTAGCTTATTAAAATTTTAGCATTTTTAGCTCAGTTGGATAGAGCAGTAGTTTTCTAAACTGATGGGCGTGGGTTCGATTCCTATAAAATGTTGATTAGAATTTAATTATGTTTATAAATACACAAAATATTATTAATTATTTATTAATATTACCGTTGTTTGGGATATTAAGTTTGTTATTAATACCATCATGGAATCATTTATTATTAAAAAAAACAGCATTATTATTTTCAAGTTTAACTTTTATTTTGTCTATATTTTTGTGGATTTGGTTTAATGCGGCTTTAGGGCAATTTCAATATACTTCAAAGTTAATATGGATTTCAAGTTTAAATTTAAATTTTACAATAGGCGTTGATGGTATTTCTTTATTTTTTATTTTATTAACTACTTTATTAATTTTTTTATGTTTGTTAGTCAGTTGGGGTACTATTAAACAAAATTTAAAATTATATTTAATTTCATTTCTTTTATTGGAATTTTTTTTAATAGGTGTTTTTTGTGTGTTAGATTTGTTGCTTTTTTATATTTTTTTTGAAAGTGTATTAATTCCTATGTATTTAATTATAGGGTTTTGGGGTTCTCGAGAAAGAAAAATTAGAGCAGCTTATTTTTTTTTTTTGTATACTTTATTAGGATCTGTACTAATGTTATTAGCCGTTTTGTATATATATTATCAAATAGGAACTACAGATTTTGAAACACTATTAACAACTTCATTGACATTAAAAGAACAAAAAATTTTATGGTTAGCATTTTTTGCATCTTTTGCCACAAAAGTACCTATGGTTCCAGTTCATATTTGGTTACCTGAAGCTCATGTAGAAGCGCCAACAGCTGGTTCAGTTATTTTAGCAGGAATTTTATTAAAATTAGGAACATATGGATTTATTCGTTTTTTATTCCCCATTTTTCCTGAAGCATGTTTTTATTTTTCTCCATTAGTCTATTCTATAGCTGCAGTAGGTGTTGTATATACATCTTTAACAGCTATCAGACAAACTGATTTTAAAAGAATAATAGCTTATACTTCTGTAGCACATATGAATTTAGTTATTTTAGGTTTGTTTAGTTTTAATTCTATTGGTTTAGAAGGTGCTATTTTACAAAGTTTAAGTCATGGTTTTGTTGCAAGTGCATTGTTTGCTGTAATAGGGGTTGTTTATGATCGATATCATACTAGAACAGTTAAATACTATGGAGGTTTAGTTCATGTTATGCCTTTATATATAATTATTTTTTTATTATTTACCATGGCTAATATAGGATTACCAGGGACAGGAAGTTTTGTTGGAGAATTTTTAATTCTTACAGGTTCTTACAAAACTAATACTGTTATTACACTTATAGGAGCTACAGGTATGGTTCTTGGAGGGTGCTATTCTCTATGGTTGTTTAATCGTATAGCATATGGTAATTTAAAAACTCAATATATATCACAATTTATTGATTTAAATAAACGAGAATTTTATATTTTTTTACCTTTAATAATAGGAACTTTAGTAATGGGTGTTTACCCTAAAATTTTTTTAAATCCAATACATATGAGTATTAACACATTATTACAATTTATGTATTTTTAAATATTGTTTATTAAGTTTTCATCGTCTAAAGGTTAGGACATTACCCTTTCACGGTAATAATACGAGTTCAAATCTCGTTGAGAATAAAATTTATATAATTTTTAAAAAATAAGAATGATTCTTAAAAAAAAAGAAATAAAAAATAAAATACAAAATTTTACAATCAATTTTGGTCCTCAGCATCCAGCAGCTCATGGAGTATTACGTTTAGTTCTAGAACTAAAAGGAGAAATTATAGAAAGAGCTGACCCTCATATTGGATTGTTACATAGAGGTACTGAAAAATTAATTGAATATAAAACATATTTACAAGCGTTACCTTATTTTGATAGATTAGATTATGTATCAATGATGTCTCAAGAACATACGTATTGTTTAGCAGTAGAAAAATTAATACATTGTGATGTTCCTATGCGAGCTCAATATATCCGAGTAATGTTCGCTGAACTAACTAGAATCTTAAACCATTTATTAGCTGTTGGTTGCCATGCTATGGATGTAGGTGCTATGACTCCAATGTTATGGTCATTTGAAGAACGTGAAAAATTAATGGAATTTTACGAACGTGTGAGTGGTGCTAGAATGCACGCAGCTTATTTTAGGCCTGGGGGTGTTAGCTTAGATCTGCCTGTAGGTCTTTTGGATGACATTTATATTTTTATTGAACAGTTTTATTTACGGATAAACGAAATTGAGGATATGTTATCGGAAAGTAATATTTGGAAACAACGTTTAGTAGATATAGGAGTAGTTTCTTTTTCAGAAGCTTTGGATTGGGGTTTTAGTGGAGTTATGCTACGTGGTTCTGGAATAAATTGGGATCTTAGAAAAAGTCAACCATATGACGTTTATAAAGAGTTAGATTTTGAAATACCAGTAGGAGTAAAAGGAGATTGCTATGATCGTTATATGCTTCGAATTTTAGAAATGAAAGAATCTTTAAAAATAATAAAACAATGTATAGATAAAATACCTAACGGAAATATTCGAAGTGATAATAGAAAAGTTTCAATGCCATTAAGAAAAAATTTAAAAGAATCAATGGAATCTTTAATTCATCATTTTCAATTTTCTACAAAAGGAATCTGTCCTTTATCAGGCGAAACTTATATTGCAAGTGAAGCTCCTAAAGGTGAGTTTGGTGTTTATCTAATTTCTGACGGTACAAATAGGCCGTTTAGATGTAAAATTAAATCTCCAGCGTTTAGTCATTTACAAGCTTTAAATTTTATGTCAAAAAAGCATTTAATTGCAGATGTTGTTACTATAATTGGTACTCAAGACATAGTTTTTGGCGAAGTAGATCGCTAAAAAATCAATAAATTAATAAATCTAAATATGAGTTATAACAAAATAAAAAAAATAATTAGTGTATATTCTGATGGAAGTTTTTTAATAATAAAAAATAGTTTTTCTAATAAATTAAATTTATTAGAAAAAGATGAGAGAAATTCAATTTTATGGTTAAAATTAAATCAAACTAAAATTTTGGTAGATAAATTAAATTATAGAAAAAAATTTTTAAATAAAAAAAGACATTAAAAATGAATTGGAACCCAATTGTTATAAATATAAATCATATAAAAATAATTACTAAAATATTTCCTATAAAAAAACTTCAAGTTTTTAAAAATGAAATTGCTATTTTTATAGAAAATTCTTTATTGTTAAAATTTTTAATTTTTCTTAAATATCATACTTTTTGTCAGTATAAAGTTTTAACTTCTATATCGGGAATTGATTTTATAAAAAAACAAGATAGATTTGAAATCGTTTATGAGTTATTGAGTGTTCGATATAATAACAGAATTCGTATAAAAATTTCTATAAACCAACTTCAATTAGTTGATTCTTGTGAACATATATTTTCTTCAGCAGGATGGTTTGAGAGTGAAGTGTTTGATCTGTATGGTATCTTTTTCACAAATAATAGTAATTTAAGAAGAATCTTAACTGATTATGGGTTTGAAGGGTATCCTTTAAGAAAAGATTTTCCTTTGAGTGGGTTTGTTGAATTGCGTTATGATGAAACACAAAAAAGACTTATTACAGATTATATTCAATTAGCTCAAGAATATAGGACGTTTGATTTTTTAAGCCCGTGGAAATAATTTAGTTAATTTGAAAATATATTGTATATGAAAAACTTAATACAAAAAGACAAAACAAAACGAAAATTAGCATTTAAATTTGAAAATAATAAGTTTATATTAAAATCTATTATAAAAAATAAAAAAATAGCTCTTTCTATAAAATATAATGTTATTTTAAAATTAAATATTTTATTTAAAAATATTTCTAAAAATAAATTTAATAATTATTGCATATTTACTTACAGAAAAAAAGGAATTTTAAGTAAATTTAGGATGTCACGATTAGCTTTTTTAAAGTTTAGTAGAATGGGACAAATATCAGGGGTAAAAAAATCCGTTTGGTAAATAATTATATTAAAACGTAAAAAGAATTAATTTATATATTTTGGGGTGTCGCCAAGTTGGTAAGGCCTTCGCTTTTGGTGCGAATATTCAGAGGTTCGAGTCCTTTTACCCCAATTAAAATAAAATATTAATTTTATTTTAATTTATTAATAAATAAATATGTATTTGAATTTAATTTTTTTACCTTTATTAAGTTCACTAACTGTCGGATTGTTCGGTAGAAAATTAGGAACTCAAGGGTCGTCTTTAATTTCGGTAAACTGTTTATTATTTACATTTTTAATTTCATTGTTTTGTTTTTATGAAGTGGGATTATCGAATAGTGTTGTTTATTTAAAGTTAATGGTATGGATTGATTCTGAATTGTTAAATGTAGATTGGGGGTTTTTATTTGATTCTTTAACTGTAACAATGTGTTGTGTAGTTACTTTCATTTCTTTATTAGTCCATTTGTATTCTACAGAATACATGTCTCATGATCCACATTTACCTAGATTTATGTCTTATTTGTCTTTATTTACTTTTTTTATGTTAATTTTAGTATCTGCTGATAATTATATTCAAATGTTTGTTGGTTGGGAAGGTGTAGGTTTATGTTCTTATTTATTAATAAATTTTTGGTTTACTAGGATTCAAGCTAATAAAGCTGCAATTAAAGCTATGATTGTGAATAGAATAGGAGATTTTGGTTTATCTCTAGGAATTTTAACTCTTTTTATACAATTTAAAGCTGTAGATTATGCTACTATTTTTTCGTTAGTTCCTTTTTATGCTAATGAAAATTTTTTGTTTTTAAATTTCGAATTTAATTCATTAAGTTTGATAAGTTTTTTTTTATTAATTGGAGCTGTAGGAAAATCAGCTCAATTAGGGCTACATACCTGGTTACCTGATGCTATGGAAGGTCCTACTCCAGTATCTGCTTTAATACATGCAGCAACAATGGTGACAGCAGGAGTTTTTCTGATCGCACGAAGCTCTTACCTTTTTGAATATGCGCCTAATATTTCTAAAATTGTAACGATTTTAGGTGCTTGCACTGCTTTTTTTGCAGCCACTACCGGTTTATTACAAAATGATTTAAAAAGAGTAATAGCTTACTCTACTTGTAGTCAATTAGGTTATATGATTTTTGCTTGTGGACTATCCAATTATTCAGTTGGTATTTTTCATTTAGCAAATCATGCGTTTTTTAAAGCTTTATTGTTTTTAGCTGCGGGTTCTGTGATTCATTCTGTAGCTGATGAACAAGATATGAGAAAAATGGGTGGTTTAAAAAATAAAATCCCTTTTACTTATTCTATAATGTTAATAGGTTCTTTAGCTTTAATGGGTTTTCCATTTTTAACAGGATTCTATTCAAAAGATGTTATTTTAGAAGTTGCTTATGGAAAATTTTGTAATTCGGGTTATTTTAGTTTTATTTTAGGAACTTGTGGTGCCTTTTTTACTGCGTTTTATTCAACAAGATTGATATTTTTAACTTTTTTATCAAAACCAAATACTTATAAATCAGTTATTTTTTTAACTAAAGAATCTTTTTTCTACCCTATAAATATTGTATTAGCGATATTAGCTGTACCAAGTATTTTTATTGGGTTTTATTTTAAAGATATGTTTATTGGGTTAGGGACTGATTTTTGGGGTAATTCTATTTTCGTTTTACCAGAAAATATGAATAGGATTGATGCCGAATTTCTTAACCAATTTATAAAATTATTACCTGTAATTGTAACTATATTAGGATTTTCACTTTCGTTTTTATGTTACACTTTTTTTAATAATTTTTTATTTAAGTTAAAAATATCCACATTTGGAAATAAAATTTATATTTTTTTAAATAAAAAATGGTTTTTTGATAAAATATTTAATGAGTATTTATCGCAAAATATATTAAATTTTGGCTATAGGATTAGTTATAAAATAATAGATAGAGGCATAATAGAAATTTTTGGCCCATTAGGTCTTACTACTATTATTTCTAAAAAAGCTAATTTTTTATATAAATTACAAAGTGGGGTTTTATATCATTATACCCTATTAATTTTAATTAGTACTACTTTTATTTTAGGAAGTAGATATTTTTGGTTATATTTTATTAAATATATAGATTTTAGAATTTTTATTTTATTCTTTTTATTTTGTTCTTATTTATTTTTAGATAAAAATAAATAATTTTTTGTTTTCAAAAAATAAATTTATGTTAAATTTTATAAATAACTTTTTTTTATTAATTGATTTTAATCAGTTTAAATATTCTTTATTTCGTGAAGAATATTTTTCTTTATTATTATTAATTTTGATTGCTGGTATTTTAAGTGTCATTATTCTTTTATTATCATATGTATTAGCTATTCAAAATCCAGAATCAGAAAAATTATCTACGTATGAATGCGGTTTTGAACCTTATGAAGATGCTAGATTACAATTTGATATTAAATTTTATTTAATTGCGATTTTATTCATTGTTTTTGATATTGAAACAGTATTTATTTATCCTTGGTGTGTTTCTATTAGTCAATTAAACTTAATAGGATTTTGGTCTGTGATTGATTTTGTTATAGAATTATGTATAGGATTATTTTATGTTTGGCGATTAGGTGCTTTAAATTGGGATTAAATTTATTTACTTTTTAATTAATTTTTTTTTGGATTATTTCTATGTCAACAATATAAAAATTAATAATATAGAGAAAGATAGAAATATTATTGATTATTTAGAAAATTTAAATATTAAAATTCCTCATTTTTGTTATCATCAAAGTTTATCTGTTGCGGGAAATTGTCGTATGTGCTTAATTGAATTAAAAAACTCTACCAAACCTTTAATTTCTTGTGCTATGTCTATTACAAATAAAATGGAAATTTTTACCGATAGTCCTTTAGTAAAAAAAGCAAGAGAAAATATCTTAGAGTTTTTATTATTTAATCATCCTTTAGATTGTCCAATTTGTGATCAAGGTGGTGAATGTGATTTACAAGATCAATCTATGATTTTCGGTACCAGTAAAAAAAGGTTTTACATTTATAAAAGAAGTGTAAATAATAAAAATTTAGGCCCTATTGTAAAAACAGTTATGACAAGATGCATTCATTGTACCAGATGTGTTCGGTTTGCTAATGAAATTGTTGGTATAGAAGATTTAGGTGTTTTTGGACGCGGAAATTCTATGGAAATAGGTACTTATGTTGAAAAAATATTTAATTCAGAAATTTCTGGAAACGTTATTGATATTTGCCCAGTAGGTGCGTTAACTTCAAAACCTTATTCATTTTTTGATAGAGTTTGGGAATTAAAAAATGTATCTTCAATAGATTATTCTGATGGATTAAATATAAATATTCAAATCTCTATAAAAAACGATTCTTTTATAACAAAAATTTCTCCAAATTTCGATAAACAAGAATTTATTGAGAATTGGATCTCAGATAAAACTCGATTTTCTTTTGATGGTATGTTTTCCCCAGAAAGACTTTCGACTTTAATATTAACTAATGAAAAATCTTATTTCACTAATTCGTTGTCGTGGAAACAAATGCTTAAAGAAATTTTGTTAATTTTTTATTTTAAAAATCATTTTTTAAAACATTTTTTAGAAGTTCCGATTTTAACTATAGTAATAAATCATTCTGTAAGTACGGAACTTTTAAATTTTTTATTGCTTTTAGAAAAAAAATATAAATTTATTAAAATAAAACAAATAAAGAGTAACAATACTAGTAAAGATTTAAATACTCATTTATTAATTAACTCTGCAAATAATGTTTCAAAATTAAATTCTTCAAATTTAATTTTATTAATTGGATTAAATACTCGATTAGAAAGTTCAACTTTAAACATAAAATTACGACAAAGATTTTTAAAAGGAAATTGTAAAATTTTTACAATAAATTCATTAGTAGATTTAGCATTTTCAACTATAAATTTAGGTTCTAATATTAATATATTTAAAAATATTATTGAAGGAACACATTTTTTTTGTCAAGAGTTAAAATTTGCAAAAAATCCTATTTTAATTTATAATTCAACGTTATTTTCAAGAAATGATTCTTCAATAATTGATTTTTTAATAGATTCTTTGAACGATAAAGTGAAAATCAATTTTGATAATTGGAAAGGAATTAATTGTGTAAGCTCTGCTTTAAATGAAGTAGGAATTAATTTATCGGGATTAGTTAAAACATTTAAATCTGAAGATTTTATGGATTCTTCTGGATTATATTTTATCAATTCAAATATTTATTCCACTCCTATTTTAAAATTATTAGAATTAAAAATATTAAATTATTTTAAAATAGAAAAATATTCTATAAAATATCTTATTGAACAAAATAATATTTCTTCTAAAATGTTCCATAAAATTAATAGTTATGTGTATCTAGGTTTACCGAATTTTACATTATTTGAAGATTCAGGAACATATCAAAATTCTGAAGGTATTTTTAAAAATATGATTCAAATAATTCCTTCATTAACAAAATACTCTAAAAGTAACTGGCATATTCTAAGACGATTATTTTCATATGTTGATAATAATATGTTTATAGAAAAAAAAATTATATTAAATTTTGAAAATTATTCAACTATTATTGAATTTAACAATTTTCAAGTCTATACTGTGTCGTCTTTAAATAAATATGTCACAACACCTTTAAATTTAAAATCTAATAAAGTACTAACTTTAAAAAAATATTTAAAACAAAATTTAAATAAAAAATTATTCAAAACAAAAACAATATTATGGCTTGATGATTTTTATATCGGAGGAAAAGATTTATACAGTAAATTTTCAAAAGTGATGATTGAATGTTCAAAATCGTTAAGACTTATTGCAACAAATTTTACATATAATGTTTAATCATGTAAATATAAAACTAAGTTTTTAAAACATGTTATTTAATGTTTTTACAATTAAAAATTTTCAAACTTTTATTAGTTTTAGTTATATATATATTTTTTTTGAATTGATAAAAAATAAAACATTACAAAATTCTTTTTGTGATGCAGCTGAAGCAGGTCAATTAGATTTTCAGGAAGCAGCAACACCCTCAATGGAAGGTATAATTAATTTTAATTATAACTTAACCTTTGTAATTTGTTTTATTTTAGTATTTGTAACTTGGTTATTAACAAATTGTATATTTTATTATATAGAAAATAAAAATGTATATGCTTCTAAATTTACTCATTCTAATGAACTAGAAATAGTTTGGACAACAATTCCTGCACTTATATTATTATTTTTAGCTACACCTTCATTTAGTTTATTATATTCTATGGATGAAATAGCGGATCCAACTTTATCTTTTAAAATTGTTGGACATCAATGGTATTGGAGTTATGAGTTTTCTGATTATAATTATTTTTTATGTGGAACTAACAATGAAGGTACCAAAATAAAATATGATTGCTATATGACAAATTTAGAAACGTTACCAGAAAAACAAGGTTATTTTAGATTATTGGAAACAAATAAACGTATATTATTACCAATCAAAACTCATATTAGACTTTTAATAAGTTCAGCGGATGTTTTACATAGTTGGACTGTACCTTCCTTTGGAGTAAAAGTAGATGCTTGCCCAGGAAGATTAAATCAGCTTAATTTATTTATCAAACGAACTGGATTATTTTTCGGACAATGCAGCGAAATTTGTGGAGTAAATCATGCATTTATGCCTATTGCTATTGTTGGTGTTGAACAAAAAATTTATAGTATGTTTATTTTTGAACAAATGATAAAATATTTGGATTAATAAAATTTTATATATAAAAAATATTTATGTTATTCAAAGTCAATCAAATTAAAAAAACATTGTTAAAGCGATTTATTTATATTTCCAATTTTAAAAATTTTAATTTTATATCAGGTTTTAATCAGATTAAAACAAGCCATCATTGGCATTTAGTCGATCCAAGTCCTTGGCCTATTATGGGTTCACTAGGAGCTTTTTGTTTAACTTCAGGTGGAGTTTTATATATGCATAATTACTTTGGTGGGAACGAATTGTTTAAATTTGGAATCTTTATTACTACTTTTGTAATGTATGTTTGGTGGAGAGATGTTATTAGAGAGGCTACTTTTGAAGAACAACATAACTCAGCGGTGCAGAGAGGGTTACGTTTAGGAATGATTTTATTTATCGTTTCAGAAATAATGTTTTTTTTTGCTTTTTTTTGGGCTTTTTTTCATTCTAGTTTAGCTCCTGTATATAATATTGGAGGAGTTTGGCCTCCAGAAGTAATATCAACAATAGGTGCTTCAGGAATTCCATTAACAAATACAATATTTTTATTAAGTTCTGGAGCAACTGTCACTTGGGCACACCATGCTATTCGAGGGAAAGCTAAAAAAAATACAATTGTAGGTTTATTCCTTACAATTATTTTAGCTATTTTATTTACTTTCTTACAAGTTTATGAATATTTCAATGCTCCTTTTAATATTAATGATAGTGTTTTTGGTTCATGTTTTTATATGACCACTGGGTTTCATGGGTTTCATGTTTTTATTGGTACATGCTGCTTATTAGTTTCTTTCATAAGAGTTGTATTTAATCATTATACAGCAACACACCATTTTGGTTTAGAAGCAGGCATTTGGTATTGGCATTTTGTAGATGTAGTTTGGTTGTTTTTATTTATTACAGTGTATTGGTGGGGCTGCTAATTTAAAAATAAAACATGTAAATATAATTATTTATATGAAGAAACATAACTTAAAAATTAAACACCAATTCGTTTAATTTTTAAATTATAAGATAAGTTTTTATTAACAATAACTGTTTGTTTTGTTAAATTGTCGTCTTTATTTTTTTTAAATCTGAATTTTTTTATTTCTACAAAAAAAGGTAACATAGAAGAAATTATATAAAAATAAAATAAACTTAATATCAAAATTAACGACCATACTAAAGCCCCAAAACATAATATATCAAATTGTGGGATATTGTGAAATTCAACTTGTATAGAATACAAAAATTAAATTTTTTTATAAAGCAAATAGTATTAAAAATGCCATCATTAAAGAAAATAACGCAATAGCTTCAGTTAACGCGAAACCTAAAATTGCCATTTTAAATAATTCATCTTTTAAAGAAGGATTTCTAGAGATTCCAATAACTAATGCTCCAAAAACAGTACCAATTCCTACTCCAGCGCCAGCTAGACCTATAGTAGCTAAACCTGCACCTAAAAATTTGGCTGATTGTAATAATAACATAAATAATTTTTCAATATAAATAAAATTTTATATATTAAAAAACTTATGACGAAGTTTTTAATTTAATTTTATATTATTTAAACTAGAACATTTATTAAAACGTCACGTAATCATGATATTTTCATGGGCTGTCAAAAATGTTGTAGCAAAGACAGGATTTGAACCTATAATCTTTAGATCATGAGCCTAATGAGTTTACCATTACTCTACTTTGCATTATTACAGTTACTAATGTATTAAATTAAATAAAACACATATTACAACTATATATATATAAAAAATTAGGATTTATAAATAAGCCTATTAAAAAATAAAAACAAAATCCAAGGATTAAAGAATATAAATAGTTAACAGGAAAATATAAATTTCCTACTGTTCCAGTTTCAAAACATAAAACTTTAATAAGTCGTAGATAATAAAATGTAGAAATTACACTACATAAAATACTTACGATAGCTGCAAAATACATAGTTGATTCAATAACAGACAAAAATACATTAAATTTAACATAAAATCCTATTAATGGCGGAAATCCTGCTAAAGATAAAACGGCAGTAGAAAAAATTATTGCAATTAAAATATTAGATTTACTTAATAAATTAAAATCAGATAAATCTTTATTACCTTTATTATTAAAATTATTCTTTAATTTTAAAACAAAAAATATAGACCAAAGACATACTCCTGATAAAATATAAATAATTAAATAAGAAAATAACGCTTGAATTCCTTCATAAGTTCCTGAACTAAAAGCTAAAAGTGCATAACCCATATGGCTAATAGAACTATATGCTAAAAGACTTTTAATTTTTCTTTGTTCTAACCCAGCAAATGATCCAATTAAAACAGATAATAATGCAATAGTAACAAAACAGTATTTCCAATAATCTAAAAAATTACAAAAACTACTTTGAAAAAATCTAACTAATAAACAAAAAAGACTTAATTTTGGAATAACAGCAAAAAAAACAGTTGAACTTGTTAAAGAACCTTCATAAATATCAGGTGACCATATATGAAAAGGCGCTAAAGCTAGTTTAAAAAATAAACTAACAGTTACAAATATAAACCCAAACTGCAGTAAATTTATATTTAAAACTTGACTTAATTCAAAAGAACTTACTTCAGGGTAAATATAAAAAAATAAATCTTTACAATCTTCAAAATTTGTAGCACCAATTGTACCGTATATGAAAGAAGAACCCAATAAAAATAAACTTGAAGAAAGAGCTCCTAAAATAAAATATTTTAATCCAGATTCTGTAGAAAAAATAGAATTTCTTTTATAAGCTGCTAGCAAATAAAATGATAAACTTTGAATTTCAATAGATAAATAAGCAGTTATTAAATCGTTAGAACTACATAATAATATTAATCCAAAAATTGCAAATAAAATTAAAAGTATATATTCAAACGAATTTACTTTTTGATCTTCTAAATATTCTGCAATAATTAATAAACAAACGATTGAAACTAATAAAATACATTGTTTAGAATATACAGCTAAGTTATCTAAAATTATTGTATTATTTAAAAAAGAATAGTGTAATAATACTGAATGGTTAAATACTAATATATTAGTACAAAATAAAATTAAAACACTTAAATAAATTATAGATTTTTGAATTAAAGGATACGTTTTATTGTAAGATAATAAAACTCCATGAAATATTAAAAATAATATAGATACTCCAAAAAATATTTCAGGACATATCATACAAATAGCATCGAAACTTATCAGACTTTCTTCGTGTATCAAAATATTAAAAAAAAAATAATGAAAACAATTATTTTATTAATAATTAATGCGCATACATAAATATTATTTTAACGAGATACTTGTCGAAATGAATTTTGAGTAATTCCATAATTAAATGTTAAAGTTACGGCACCTATTATAAGCTATTAATAGAATCATTCTTACAATTAAAAATTGAAAAACATAATGTGTATATAAAATTTGCCCTAAAGCTTCTAAATCTGTAATATAATCTAATTTATAAAACCAACTAATATTAAAATTTAATAACATACTATTTAAATAATAATTTGATTTGAAATTTTCAAAAATTATTATTAATAATTCTAAACTAAATATTAAAACTAAAAAATTATTTGTTGGAGGGTATTTAACTAAATCTTTTAATGAATTCGTGGTTTTAAAATTTAACATTATAATTACAAATAAAAATAAAACAGAAATAGCATTTACAGAAATTATTATAAAAATTAAAGCCATAAATTTACATTCTAACAAAATTAATAGACTTGTGGCTAACACAAATGATAATACTAATAATAATATTGAATATATAGAATTTAATTCTAAAATAATTAATAAAAAACTTAATATTTAACTAATAATAAAAAAAAAAAAAAAATAATATAAA
>Ga0102816_1000201_pt1 | contig 27051 bp, 16 predicted proteins | sample ColrivemetaGS545_FD_84509 | JGI IMG/M metagenome (GOLD analysis project Ga0102816, IMG submission 84509) | Estuarine microbial communities from the Columbia River estuary - Flood tide non-ETM metaG S.545 | ecosystem: Environmental > Aquatic > Marine > Intertidal zone > Estuary | place: USA...
TCAATGGGGTTGGACGCTAAGAATTGCCCATAACAGTATGGAGATAAACTGAGGCTTAAAAAAGTTGTTACTAATGTAAGTGAGTAGTTCATTTTGATTACAATTGATGTTTAAAATTTGTGCAATTTAATGTATATTATCAATTATTATTGTAATAATTATCAATAATATATTATTAATTAACGATAATTTAGCTTGATTTTTTTTAGTAATGTATTTCAAAAAACAGCAGTTTTAATTCAAATTTTTTTTGTGAGATTTGTTCCTTAATTTTTTTTGATAAAAACCGCTGTCTTGGTTCTTTCGCCTTAATTTGACCACCCTCTAACAATGCTATTTGAATTAGAGATTATGCGAAAATGAAAGCAACCTCTTGAAATTGGATTTCTTAGAATCAACGATTTGATTCGTTCTTATAATGCTAACAACTTCAATTCCTGCCAGTGTCCTCTGAGCGGATTCAAACTTTTTTAAACCCGTGTCAATAGCAATCCTTCGCTAACTATTTCTGTGATCTTGTTCAACAATTATTTTAGGTGTTTATACTTTCTAATTTTGATGTTTTTATTCCAGAAATTAGTTCTGTTAACCAATCTAATAACCGTAAAATTAGAACCAATTTATCAATATTGATAATCCTTGGATTCTGATTATTAGCAAAGGCTTTATTGAAGAACTTTTGAGCTGCTCTTTCATTCTTCTTTTGGTTAGAAGGAAGTCTACGGTATCTCCATATTTACCAACCGCTCTATAAAAACACGGGTCTTTGCCAGCCATGTTCAAAAGGTTTCATCCATCCTCCAGCTCGTACAAACTTTATTTTTTCTTTTGTGCATAGATGCCTCTCTCAAAGGTGCATACTTAAATACCCGTCGTTTAATAGTGGAACGGTATACCTTGACACCTCTAATCTTCATAAGCTCTTCAATGTCTCGATAGGAGAGCGTAAATCGAAACTTGAAGTAAACAGCTTTTTTTAGACATCTATAAAGATATTTACAATACACAAGAGAACCAATAGGCGAAACCAGCTATTTAAAGGTTCGCAAGTTTCTAAAGGTTAACTTTAATTTTTTCGTAAAATTTACACTGAATTTACATTGAATTTGCACGGTCAAAATCCATAGGTTTTATGGTCATGTTTTAATCTATAAATCGCTTAAAGACCAAGTAAGAGAATGTTAAATCAAAACTAAATATTCTATATTTGTATGTTTTTTAGACAGAACCGTTTTAAGAGAGCTCTTTTTAGAGCAAAGATGCTGTTTCCTTCATTTTAATTTGACACACAATCCTAGTTAATGCCCAAAAATAAATCAAATTCTGAGTTTAATTTATCAAGAGGAATTACCTTTAGTAAGCATATTCCCAAGAAGATTTCTCCCTTCGAACGAGTTTTTGAAATCTTCAAAGACTTACTTACCCACACTTCAGGAAATTTAGAAGAAACTTTTCGTTGGCTTGATATTTTAGACAAGGAGTACCAAATTTTTACAGACGAGTACAGTTTAGAACAATTTGAAGAAGATCTGAAAAAAAGAGGTTACATTAAAGAAGAGTTTGATCCTGTAGATGGAGCAGGGGTAAAGGGAAAAGGGAAAAATATACTAACGGCCAAACTTGAGTCGGCACTTCGCTCTTTTGCCCTAGATCAAATTTTTGGCAAGTTAAAGAAATCTGGATTAGGCAATCATCAAACGAATCAAATGGGGCTTGCAGGGGAGAAGGACGGAGACCTTCGCCCATACCGATTTGGAGATGAATTGTCTAGAGTCAACATGACTGAGAGTCTCAAAAATGCCCAGATCAATCATGGTCTTAGTGATTTTAGATTGACCGAAAATGATTTGGTAGTGGACGAAGCCAAACACAAAGCTCAAATGAGCACCGTTTTGATGATAGACATCAGTCATTCCATGATCTTGTACGGCGAAGACAGAATCACCCCTGCCAAGAAAGTTGCGATGGCTTTGGTGGAATTGATCCAAAGAAAATACCCCAAAGACTCCATAGATATTATTGTATTTGGCAACGATGCATGGCCTATTAAAATCAAAGACTTGCCCTATCTCAAGGTAGGTCCTTATCACACCAATACAGTGGCTGGTTTGGAGCTAGCTATGGATATTTTAAGAAGAAAACGAAACACCAACAAACAAATATTTATGATTACCGATGGCAAGCCCAGTTGTATGATTTTGCCCTCTGGAGAATACTACAAAAACAGCAATGGTCTAGACGATAAAATTGTATCTAAATGCCTTACCAAGGCCGCTCAGGCTAGAAAATTAAAAATACCCATTACTACTTTTATGATTGCTCAAGATCCTTATTTGAGAGAATTTGTATCGGTCTTTACCGCCGAAAATAAAGGAAAAGCATTTATTACGGGGCTCTCTGGTTTGGGTCAGATGATCTTTGAAGATTATGAGAAAAATAGAATCCGAAGAATTTAATTAAGCAGATGAAAAAAGAAATCACATTTAAAGAACTCAAAGCCCAAGGGCATCAGCAAAAGAGTATCATGGAAGAAATTCAATCCAACATGATTTCTAGAATCAAATCTGGACAAGCTGTTTTTGCAGGGTTATGGGGTTATGAAGATACGGTAATACCCCAGCTAAAAAGAGCGATTCTGGCTGGTCATCACATCAATTTATTAGGATTAAGAGGCCAGGCCAAAACAAAAATTGCCCGAAGTATGGTAGACCTTTTAGACGAATATATGCCTGTGGTTAAAGGATCTGAAATCAACGACAGCCCTTTTGCCCCGATTTCTAAATTTGCCAAAGATTTAGTGGATGAAAAAGGAGATGATACTCCCATAGCTTGGGTACATCGCTCGGAGCGTTTTTATGAAAAGCTGGCTACGCCAGATGTAAACATTTCCGATTTGATTGGAGATATTGATCCCATCAAAGCCGCCACCCTTAAACTTCCATATTCAGATGAACGGGTATTGCATTACGGTATGATTCCACGGGCCCATCGAAGTATTTTTGTATTGAATGAATTGCCCGATTTGCAAGCTCGTATTCAAGTGTCGTTGTTCAATATATTACAAGAAGGTGATGTTCAGATTAGAGGTTTTCAGCTCAGAATGCCCTTAGATATTCAATTTGTGTTTACGGCCAATCCAGAAGATTATACCAACCGAGGAAGCATTGTTACTCCCTTAAAAGACCGGATCGGTTCACAGATTTTTACCCACTACCCAAAGACCCTTGCATTGGCTAAAGAAATTACCCAACAAGAGGCTAAAATTTCTCAGGAAAATCGTTTGGCCATTCAAATTCCAGATTTGGCTAAAGAGCTTTTGGAAGAGGTCTCTTTTGCGGCCAGAGACAGTGAGTTTGTAGATGCTAAGAGTGGGGTAAGTGCACGCTTGTCCATTAGCGCCATGGAGAATTTGGTGGCTGCGGCGCAATTGAGACTGGTTGAATCTGCAGCCAAAAAAACACAAATTAGATTGGTGGATTTTAGGGCTATCATTCCTTCAATCACTGGGAAGATTGAGCTGGTTTATGAAGGCGAACAGGAGGGAGCCGATGAGGTGGCAAGGTTGCTCATTGATCGAGCTGTTGAGGCACAGTTTGAGAAGATTTTCCCTAAGATTACCAAGTTAGAAAAAGAAAATGAAAGAAAGTATTACAGCGATTTGATTGATTGGTTTGATGTTGATTTTGTAGAATTAAACGACAGTGATGCTGATGCTGATTTTTACGAAAAATTAGCCTCCATAGCGCCCCTGCAAAAATTAGTAGTACAGCATGCTTCTCAATTTCATCAGGCTGATCAAAGATTTTGTATGGAAGTTTTCCTTTGGGGTTTAACCGTGAAAAATAAGTTAGATCGCGCGGAAAATCAATTGTCTTTTAAAATCAGCTCGCTAGGTTTCCCACATTTTTAGCCATTTTTAGCCCTCATTTTTTGTAGGCAACTCATCATAAAAGCCACTCCATTAGAGTGGCTTTTTCATTCCGTAAATTTCTAAAGATCCTTCCAAAATCGGTTCGAACGATAACCATTAAGGCTACCTTATAGGTCACTTTATTTTTAAAAATAACCTGACCTATTTATTTCTTATATTTGATAAAAGAAAAACTCGAGTTATGAAAAAAACACTTTATTTATTAGTAGTTAGCCCAATTTTATTTATTTGCTCTTGTGGAGAAGAAGATCTCAAGGGATGTATTGATCCATTGGCTGTAAATTATGATTTAGAGGCTACAATAAGTGATAACACATGTATTTTTGATTCAGATGGAGACGGAATTAATGATGGTGATGAAGTTTTGGGCTGTACCGATATTTCTTCATGTAATTATAACATCGATGCCACTGATGATGGCGAATGTGAGTATCCAGAATTTGGGTTTGATTGTGACGGACTAGTCCTACTTAATATAGGTGACGAGTTTCAAGGAGGAGTGTTGTTCTATATTGATGAGGCAGGTAAACATGGGTTAGTCGTAGGTAAAGAAGATTTAGGAGCATATAATTGGGGTTGTTTGAATGTAACTATTCCAGGAGCAGATATTATAGATATTGGTGGTGGTCTTCAAAACACTTTAGATATACTAGCGGGGTGTTCAGATAGACCAATTGCAGCTAGTATTGCGTTTGAATATGAATATGAAGATTTTACAGATTGGTATTTACCATCAAGGAGAGAGCTGCAAGAAATCTACCTATCTGTTGGTCAGGGTTCCGAAATTGGCAATGTAGGAGGTTTTATCGACTCATGGTATTGGTCTTCTACAGAAGATGAAATTCCAGAAGCAGCATACTGTTTTAGTTTTATTTACGGTGCTGTTGGAGGAAACCATAGAGAAGGTATGATTAATGTCCGACCTATTCGGTCCTTCTAATTTTTCATTCCTTAAACTTCTTTATATCCTTCCAAAAGCGGTTCCAATGAGTACCAGTAAGGGGAGCTTTTATATTTGTTATATTTGGAGTATTAATGTGACAGAATCATAATAAACACAATACGTTTATCCGATGATTGGTAAACATTAAAACCGAACTAAATTAAAACTTACTATAAAATGCTTACTAGAATATTGACATCCGTATTAACCCTGATCCTTAGTTTTCAACTTTTCGGACAAGGCTTAGCCGACATTAGTTTTGGAACTGATTCTACCTTTGAAGTGATTACCTGGAACATTGAATGGTTTCCTAAAAACGGATCCATAACGGTTGATTCGGTGAGTAAAATAATTGAATCCCTGGACGTGGACTTGATTGGTTTGCAGGAAGTAGATGACACCACCTTGTGTAGACAGATGATTGACAATTTACCCGGATATGAGCTTTTTATAGCTGACGGTTGGTTTGGTGGGCTTGCCTACGTTTATAAAACCAGTAGCGTTAGTATACAGTCTATTTACAAGATTTACGACACCTCTTCTTTTTGGAATGCTTTTCCAAGATCACCTTTAGTAGTTGAGCTTATATTTAATGGGGAAGAATTTGTAATTATTAACAATCATTTCAAATGCTGTGGTGACGGTTTGTTGGACGTTGGAAACTCCAATGATGAAGAGGCTAGACGCTATGAAGCCAACACACTTTTGAAACAATACATTGATGAAAACTTCAATTCATCTAGGGTAATTGTGATTGGAGATTTGAACGACATTATTACCGACGCTCCCCTAAATAATGTCTTTCAAATGTTTATTGATGATTCAATAAATTATGAATTTGCCGACATGAGTATAGCAACACAACCACCTTCAGAATGGTCGTACCCGAGTTGGCCTTCTCATCTGGATCATATTTTAATTACAAATGAACTCTTTACCGAATTTCACCATCCCAATTCAGTAATTAAAACAATAAAGATTGATGACTTTTTAGTTGGAGGCTTAGCTGAGTACGACTCAAATATTTCCGACCATAGGCCCGTAGGTTTAAAAATTAAAGTAATACCAAGTGCATTAAGTTTAGTAGAAAGGTCTAATTCTAATATTAAAATCTCCCCCAATCCAACCAATGGATATTGTTTGATTGACATGGGAGAAACTTACCGTAAGGTTAGCGTTATTGTTAGTGATTTGAGTGGGAAGGTAATCCAGTCGAATACATACAATGAGAGTCAAGTATTGAATCTAAATTTAAACGAACCAGCTGGAGTTTACTTTTTGATGGTAGAGGCGGGAAATGAAGAGACGCTAATTCGACTTATTAAAGAATAAAACAATTTGCCAACAAAATCAAATAAGATTATTATTGGGTATGGCATTAACTTCTTAAAAACCCATCTAAATCAATAAACTCTCCTCAAGAAAATTTCAAATCTAAAGTTTCTATATTTGGTATATTAATACAACAGAACTTGAAACCTCCTCTATGAAAAATATACTTTCCATACTACTCTTGTGTTTTTGCTTTTCTGTAACTGCTCAAACGGTTAGAATTAATGAAGCTGTTTCGTCTAATTCTTTTTACATTGACGAAGATGGCGATACGCCAGATTGGATAGAACTTTACAATTATGGATCTCAACATGTGAATCTTGAAAATTGGACTATTTCTGATGATGAGACTGATTTATTAAAATGGAGCTTTCCTAACGTAACGATTCCTCCGAATGATTATTTGCTCTTGTGGGCTTCAGCTAAAGACCGCGCTCAAATAACTACAATAAGAACCCTGGTCAATCAAGGTGATTTGTACAATTATTTGATTCCAAGCTCGGAACCAAACTCAAACTGGACCAATTTAAATTTTAACGATTCGACATGGGCCAATGGCTCCTCTGGTTTTGGTTATGCAGATGGCGATGATGCTACTCTAATTCCCAATGGAACCGTAGCTGTATATCTGCGAAAAAAGTTTAACCTCAACAACGCTGCAAATGTCATGTCTTTAATTTTAGATATTGATTACGACGATGCTTTTGTGGCTTACATCAATGGAGTTGAAGTAGCACGTGCCAATATCAATGGTGTGCCGCCCTCTTATAATGCCTCCACAAATCAAGATCATGAAGCTCAAATGTATAGTGGAGGCTCTCCCGATCGCTTTACGATAGCTGATTTCAGTTCGATTTTAACCGAAGGAGAAAATATTTTAGCTATTCAGGCACACAACATAAGCCAATGGTCATCAGATTTTACAATCATCCCATTTTTATCCGCCACTTTTGCATCCGCCAACAACTCGGGTGTTGCACCGCCAGAAATTTTAAACTTAAACGGCAACAATGCTTTTCATACAAATTTTAAAATTTCAACAAATTCTGAAACACTAAGCCTTTCAAATGATACAGGAATGGTTGTAGATCAATTGGTTGTTGAAGGATTGCCACCCGATGCATCGATAGGGGTTTCTAGTTCATCTGGAAATGTAGTTAGCTTTATTCAAACGACCCCAGATTCGCAAAATTCGGGTGAAGAATTCCTAGGAACTGTTCAAAATGAGCTTGTTTTTTCTGAAATCGGTGGGGTGAAAGACGCTCCTTTGAGTCTTTCTCTTTCAGGAAACAGTGTGTCGCAACTAATTCATTATACAACAGATGGAAGTTCTCCAAATTCTCTGTCACAAATCTATACAGCTCCTCTTCAGCTGTCAACTAATACGAGTGTTAGAGCTCAAATCTATTCAACGGATTACCTCCCTTCACCGGTTGTAACGGAGTCCTATATTTTTAATTCGAATCACGATATAGATGTAATGTTATTGAGTGTTGATCCGTTTGATTTTTTTGACGATGATTTTGGTATTTATGTAGCTGGCCCCGAAGGAACTTATGATGAATCCATGCCTTATTTTGGTGCAAATTTTTGGGAAGACTGGGAGCGCCCCATTCACTTTTCATTTTATGAAAATAACAGTGATGCGTTTGTTGAGTTTAATGCAGGAGTTAAGATTTTTGGAGGCTGGAGTAGAGGTCAAAATGGTCAACGTTCTCTTTCCTTTTTTGCAAGGGGTAAATACGGAGATTCAAAATTTGAACATTCCTTTTTTGACCAATTAACGTACAACGATTTCGAATCTTTTACCATTAGAAATTCTGGTCAAGATTGGTTAAGATCCAATATGAAGGATATCATGCTCACGAGCTTAATGCGAGGTTCGGAATTGGATTTTCAAGAGTACAATCCTGTTGCAACTTACATCAATGGAGATTATTGGGGAATGTACAATATGCGTGAAAAGATCAATGAACATATGTTAGCCTCTAAACACAATGTTGATGCTGAGCGTATTTCACTTTTGACTTTTAATGCTGAAGTTATAGAAGGAGACAATGAAGAATACATCGAGCTGATTGAGTATATTGAAAATACAGATTTAACGGATGATTCTAATTTTGAATTTGTAGAAGAAAGAGTTGATCTTAAAAATTATGCGCTTTACCAGGCAACCAATATATATATAAACAACACGGATTGGCCCGGAAACAATATTAAATTTTGGAAACATCCAGACACCAAATGGCGTTGGGTTATGTACGATACTGATTTTGGTTTTGGACCGTTCTGGAACATTTCAAACTACTACGAAAACACGCTTAGTTTTGCGCTAAACCCAGATGGTCCTGGATGGCCAAATCCACCTTGGTCTACTTTATTGTTTAGAAAAATGACCACAAATATTGGCTTTAGAAATCAATTTATTAACCGCTATGCTGACGAGTTAAATACCCGGTTTTTACCAGCTAACTTACTCAATCATATCGATCAAATTTATGCAACAATCGAATCTGAAGTGCCTGCGCATTTCACGCGATGGAAAGACGACCCAACGTTAGGTTATGAAATAACAGACATCTCCGCTCATGTTGATTATTACATTGCCAACATGAAAAGTTTTGGACTTAACAGGCATGCTATCGTTAAAGAACACATCAAGGAGCAATTTAATCTTCCAAACTTTCATCCGCTTACCATTACAAACCTCAACCTCAATGAAGGTTATGTAGCGGTAAATGAAAATATAAATATTCAAGAGCCTACATGGACTGGAGATTATTTTGAAACAGTCCCTGTAAAGCTAACAGCAATTACGCAGTTTGGCTACGAATTTTCGCATTGGAGTGGTGATCTATTTTCCAACAACGAAACCATTGAAGTATTGCTTACGGAATCTTTTGAAGTTGTTCCCAATTTCACCCCCACTGAAACAACAATTCCTCTTGTAATTAACGAGATAAATTACAAATCTATTGACACATTTGACACCGATGACTGGATTGAACTCTACAACCCAAATTCAGCGGCAATAGACCTCACTAATTGGGAACTGAAAGACGACGACGACACGCATGTTTTTGCAATTCCTGATGGCACCCAAATTGAAGGGGAAGGCTTCCTTGTGCTTGTTAAAGATGAAACGAATTTCAGCTCTGTTTTACCAGAAGTTCCGTATGTAGGTGAATTAAATTTCGGCTTCGGAGGCTCTGATGCTGTTAGGTTGTATGACCCAAATGGAACCTTGCAAGATGAGGTAGACTACCAATCTTTAGCTCCTTGGCCAAGCTGTGCTGATGGCTCAGGTTATACATTAGAATTACGTTCACCAGATTTAGACAATGCCTTGCCAGAAAATTGGGCTTGCATTAATCTCAATGGAAGTCCTAATTTCCCGAACGATCCAGGTTCTTGCGAGTCTGGATGGGAGGTGATTGTTACCGAGCAGAACCACGCTATTTTTGTATCGGGACCCTGGCTAGATATTAATGGGGATTCCTTAACCGAAGGAGCTCTATTAGGCGTGTTTTATGAAAACGGCAATGGAGAATTACTGTGTGCCGGTTACACTGAAATTACATCAGGAATTTCTCAAATTGAAGTAATGGAAGATGCTGCTGCTTCTGAAGCTATAGACGGCCTTACCCCAGGTCAAGAATTGGTGTTTCAAATTTGGGATTCTTTAAGTTGTGAAGTGTTTGCAGCAAGTCCAGTTTTTACAAATGGACCTGAAGTATTTACCAATAATGGGGTTTCTTTTATTGGTGCTGTGCAAGCTGAGTTTTTTGGCCCATCGGAACAGATTATTAACATCCCAATGGGCTGGTCGATGTTTTCTACCTATATAATAGCTGAAAATATGGATTTGGCATCTGTATTGGCTCCAATAGTTGAGGATATACGCATCGTTAAAGATTTTAATGGTTCTGCTTACATAACAGAATGGAACTTTAATGGAATTGGGTTACTTGAAGTAGGTCAAGGATACCAGATTAAAACAGGGGCAGAAGTCTCCTTACAGGTCTCCGGTGATTACGCTTTCCCTGAGGGTCATCCAATAACACTCACTTCTGGTTGGAATATAATTGGGTATTTAAGAGATGAGCCCGCTAATGCTGCCTCAGTATTCTCAGAGATTAATGAATCGGGAAACTTAGTAATTGTAAAGGATTATATTGGAAATGCTTATTTACCTGAATGGAGTTTTAATGGCATAGGGAACCTGATTTCAGGTAGAGGATATCAATTAAAGATGTTTAATGATGATGTATTAAACTACTTGCCAAATAACCAAACGTATAGATTTGGATCTGTAGGAGTAACACAGAAGAATTTATATCATTTTATAGAAAAAACACCAACAGATAACAACATGACTCTAGTTATAGAAGAGGCTGCTTGGGATAAAGCCCCAGTAAATGGATCTGAAATAGCTGTGTTTGATCGTAAAGGAAAAATAGTTGGGTCTGGAGTATATACCAAACCAGTAACTGTTTTGTGTGTATGGGGAGATGATGCATTAACTCCAGCGAAAGAAGGCTTGTCTGTATCGGAAGAAGTAAACTTTAAGCTATGGAATACCAATACAACACAAAGTTTTTCGATAGACAAGTGGCGTAAAGGTTCCTCTTCTTATCAAGCAAACACAATAAATATTGCCTCTTCTATTGTAACAGACAATACCATCATGAATAGTTCAAACAGAACTCTTGTACGTTTAGTGAATCTATTAGGACAAGAAATAAATATGGATGAAGATCAATTTGAGGGAGGAATGTTGTTTGAGATTTATAACGATGGTACTGTAGAGAAGGTAATTCGTTACTAGAGAAACAATAACAAAATAAAAGCCACCCAAACGGGGGTTTTTTGACGCTCAACTTCATGATCTTAAAGAGCTAAGTTTGCTTGAAATCAAACAAATACATTAATTTTATTGAATACTAATATTTACGTTCTCTTTTGTTAGAATCACTTTGTTTTTTTGCCAGATATCGCTTTAATTTTAGAGGGTGTCAAAAGGGCGAATAGTTAATCAAATAATAGTTTAACACAAGATATTAGTCTTTTTTAAATTATGAAAATCAAATACTGATCGTTAAAGATGAGAACGGTCGTGTTTGGCTAAACGAATATAACTTTAACGGCATAGGTTTGCTTCAGTATGGTAAAGGCTACCAAATAAAGACCAATCAATTAATTGAGGAATTTCAATTTTGTCCTAACATTGAAAAATTGTAACATGAGTTTATAGAATTTCAAGTAAATTTGTGAAAAAATTAGAATTATGAAATCCAAATGCAACAGATTTTAAAACCATAGATGTATGCCAGTTGTATATTTACATGCTAAAACCTCTCAAATAGTAAGGTTTGTTTTTTCCCTTTTATTTTTTTGTCCATTTGTATTAAATGCTCAAATTAATTGGGATGTAAATGCAAATCAATTCGAGCATTCTATGACCATTACCTGTGTGGTAGAGAATGATTTGGGGAATTATTACCAAGAGAGCATAAGTATAGGTGTTTTTGATGGCGAAACTTGCGTTGGTGTTGCAGTAACAGACACTTATTTTCCACCAAGTAATGTCAACCTAGCCTTTTTAGTCGTTTATGGCAATCAATCTAACGCAAGCTATACATTAAAAGTACAAGTAGATGAATTGGTTTTGGATGCCGGGACTCTTTCTTTTGTGTCTAATGGCGTACTTGGAACCTTAGATTCTCCTTTTGTTGTTTCTCCAGTATTCTCAATTTTAGGGTGTACAGATTCCACAGCGCTAAACTACAACCCAGATGCTATAGAAGACAACGGTTCTTGTATCGAAATGGTATAGGGGTGTAATGATTTAGCTGCCTATAATTTCGATTCCAATGCCAATTCAGATGATGGGTCATGCATTTCAATTACGATGGGTTGTATGAACGATGCTTACTTGGAATACAACCCATTAGCCAATGCAGGAAATCAAGACGATTTGTGTACTACAGAAATTGTTCTGGGTTGTCTAGATGACGATTATGTCTCTTACAACTTCCTGGCCAATACAGACGATCAAAGTTGTGTTTTAACTTGGCAAGATGCTTATTTAACCCTACTAGAGTCTTGTGAAAATACTATTTCAATTTCCCTTCCGTCTGGATGGAGTTTTTTCGGGTACTTCTTAAACGAGCCCTTACCTATAAATGAAGCAACGTTTTGTATCACACAAGAAATTATCATTATAAAAAATTACAATGGCTCGGTTTATCTTCCAGAATATAATTTTAATGGCATTGGTAGTCTCGAGCCAGGTTTAGGATACCAAATTAAGTTAAGTACGCCCATTGCTGGATTTCACTTTTGTAATTAGGGTCACTAGTTTATTTAAATCCATCCAAAAGCGGTTCGAACAAAACCCAGCCCCGAGAGCCTTACAAGACTTCTTATTATGTTTAGTGCATTTTTCTATATATTTGAACAAGAATAAATTTTCTCCCTTTTTTTTATCATGAAATACGTCACTTTTTTTCTGTTTTTAACTCATGGTTATTTTATGAGTTTAACTGCAATAAGTCAAAACACTTATGCCGATATCATTCCTATTTTACATGAAAAGTGTGCGCCATGTCATCGAGATGGAGGAGGAGCCCCTTTTTCGGTTTTGAATTTTGACGAAGTATATTCAAATTTAGCAGCAATTTATCATGAAGTCTCTGAGGGCTCAATGCCTCCGTGGGCTGCAGATACAAGCTATGTTCATTTTATCAATGAACGTGTTTTAACCGAAAATGAAAAAGAGCGTCTTTTAAATTGGATCGTCGAATTAGCTCCATTAGGCGATACAACTCAGCTTCCTGTTGCTCCAATATTTCCTTCGACGCGTTTAAATGGAACCCCCGATTTAATTTTAAACTCACCCACCTTTGCCGTAAATGCAGTTAATCAAGATGTATACAATTCTGTTGTTGTTCCAACAGGGATTCCTTCAGAGCGCTATATTAGAGCTATTGAAATTATTCCTGAGAATCCAGAATTAGCACACCATATTGTAATTAATGCAGATGAATCAGGTGTGGTTTCTGATGATTTAAGTGGGAATAGCGCAATTTTGTTTGGAGATATTATGGTTGGAAGCTATGCGCCAGGATCAAATCCCATTGTTTTTCCCAACGCTCCAGAATTAAAAATGGGTATTAAGCTCCCTGAAAATGCAGATTTAATTCTTCAGATACATACGCCTTATTATACCTCAACTGGTCCTAGTTTTGGAATGGATGTAAATGTTCAAATAAGGATATACTTTTACCCTGAAGAGGATACTGGCATTCGGGATGTGTTTGCAGAAATTCCACTTCAGTATTGGGGAAATGATTTTTTTATTCTTCCCAATCAAATAAAAACATTTTCAGTTAAATCAATTGAAAACGATGTTCCTATCTCTATTTTTTCTGCAATGCCACATTCACACAAAATATGCACAGAAATACTAAATTATGCTTATTCTGGATCCGACACTATTCCTTTACTAAAAATTGACAAATGGGATTTTGAACATCAAGAGTATTATTTTTACGAAAAATTGGTAAAAATTCCTGCCAATTACAGCTTGTATGCTGAGCATACCTATGATAACACAACAGGCAATCATCACAACCCTTTTAACCCTCCTCAATTAATAACAGCAGGTTTGTTTACAGATGATGAGATGCTTACAGATGGTTTTCAGTTCTTACTTTATCAAGAAGGTGATGAGTTTATCAACATTGACAGTATACTTATAAATGACCCATTATTAAATGTATCAAATACATTAGGCCTCAACTCTTTAATTCCCTTCGGATTTGAAGACGATAAGATGTATGATTTATTAGGGCGAGAGATTAAAGATGTGCCTTTTGGTCAAATATATATTCAGAATAGAAAGAAGTTTATTGGGTTTTAGAACCTAGAACAGTGCTTCTAAAAACAATTCGAATAATAGCCCTCAGCTCAGCTGAAAAGTCACGTTGTTTTTAAAAGTAAATCACCTTTTTTATACTTGACTTAAGCCTTATTTTAGTTAACATGATTTACTATGAAAAAAAGAGTTAAAAATATATTAGCGATAGTTGTAGGCGTATTTATTGGGGGATTAACAAATATGTTAATCATCTCAAATAGCTCTGCATTCATTGCCTTACCTAAAGGAGTTGTTCCAGAAGATCTCGAAAGTTTGTCTTCAAATATTCATCTATTTGAACCCATACATTTTCTAATGCCTTTTTTAGCTCATTCAATTGGTACTTTTTGTGGCGCATTTTTAGCCTCTAAAATTGCGGTCAATCATAAATTAAGATTTGCACTTACAATAGGAGTTTTCTTTTTAATTGGAGGTGTGCAGATGTGTAGCGTTTTAGACTCCCCTTTATGGTTTGACCTGGTTGATGTATGTGTTGCGTACATTCCAATGTCACTTTTAGGGTATAAGTTAGCCGTAAAATAGCTAGAAATAGATAATCGAATGATCAGCTTCAAAAGGCGAAATCTAAGCAAATCAGTTGCAGTCGTATAGGTGCTTTTTTGTGAAATCAACACAGTTAAACAAAAATTTACCTCTTATATAGGCTTGAGGTATTTCTCAGATAGATACGTGTAGTAGCACTCTTTAGGACTTTGAAATTGAAGTTTAAAGCTGTTTTAAGTACTTTAAACTCACTAGTTCAGTAAAATTCTAACATAGAATTTTACTGAGTTCAATAGAACGAGTTTTGTTAGTTATGATTTGTTAGAAGTATCAATTTCAGGATCATTATTTTCATCTCTTTCTTGAGACTTGTGACTCTTGTATATCATGTAAAAAAGACAGGTCATGTATACAGAGAATATAATAAAACCTATTACAAACATTGAGGTTGACATCATAATTATCTTTTTTTATTTAAAAAATCATTTCTTCTTTGTCTGAATGCAATTGCAAATAATAAAATTGTGCCAGGCCAATGAGCTGAGTATTGTGCAGACTCAAAATCACCAGTAAGCCCTAAAGAAATAGAGTAGATCATTGCAATAAACGCTATAATTATGGGGTAGTATACTTGAAAGAATTGAACGAAGTTTTTCATCGGTTATTTTTTTTTAGTAAATGTAAAGTTTTTATGTTAAAAGTTTTAATGTAAAGCGTGATTATTGCAACAGAACTTTTTGTTTTTAGTCCCAAAAGTTCTGCAAAGCTCTCCAAAAATAGTTCTAATAAAAGCCCAAAAGGGAGTCCTAAAAGTCCTCTTTTTTTTAAAATGAAATAGCCTTTTTTAATTCGTATATTTGGGGTCAATAAAAAATAAATTTCTACAAGATGCTAAACAAACTTTTATATCTTCTAATAATACTTTCTTCTGTGTTTTTTTCATGTAAAAAAAATATTCAAGGGTGTACAGATGCGTTAGCTTGTAATTACAATGCCGAAGCAAATACAGATGATTCTTCTTGTGAGTTGCCATTGGCTAACTATGATTGTGAAAATACTTGTATTAACGATGCAGATGCTGATGGTGTTTGTGATGAAAGTGAAATAGAGGGTTGTACAGATTCTTTAGCCTGTAATTATAGCATGCTAGCAACTGAGTCAGACAGTAGTTGTGAATTTGCGATGACTTATTACGATTGTGAAGGAGCATGTCTAAACGATATAGATAATGACGGTTCGTGTGATGAAAATGAAGTGATGGGTTGTGTCGATTCTCTAGCTTGTAACTATTCCAGTTTAGCTACAGAAAGCGATGAAAGTTGTGAATACGTTATTGAATTTTTTAATTGCGAAGGCGAATGTATTAATGATGATGACAATGATAATGTTTGTAATGAACTAGAGATAGAAGGATGTACATCATCGGGTGCTTGTAATTATTTTAGTTTAGCTACAGACGATGACGGAACCTGTGAATTCCCCGAAACGTTTTATAACTGTGAAGGAGTCTGTTTAAATGATCAAGACAATGATGGCTTGTGCGATGAATTTGAGGTTGCTGGATGTATGTCTTCTAATGCTTGTAACTTTGATGCTTTAGCAACAGACGACGATGCGAGCTGTATTTTCGCTTTAGACTATTACAATTGCTTAGGGAATTGTATAAATGATGCTGATGCAGATGGTGTTTGTAATGAAAATGAGGTGCCAGGCTGTACCGATGGATCAGCTTGTAACTACTCAGTTGAAGCTACCGAAGAGAACAATTCGTGTAGCTATCCAGAACCAAATTACAACTGCAACGGAGAAGAACTAGTTCAAGTTGGAGACTTTGCTTACGGAGGCGTTGTATTTTATGTTGATGAGACTGGAGAACACGGTTTGGTTTGTGCTCCAAGTAATTTAATTACCGTAGAAGGTTGGAGCCAATTCCAGTGGATGGACATCTCCGTTAGTGGGAATCAATACATTCAATTAAATGGAACAACCTCTACTCTTATTGGAGCAGGCGCCTCTAATTCGTCTATAATTATCAGTAGTCAAGCCATTGGTGCCGATGCTGCTTCAATGAGTTCTCTATTAGATATTAATGGTTATGATGACTGGTACTTACCTTCCTTAGCTGAACTTTGGGAGATTAATTATCACAGAGAACTTGTTGCTAGTGTTGCAATAGAAAATGGTGGAGCTCAATTAGATTATGGTTTCTATTGGTCTTCTTCAGAAGTAAACTTGACAGACGCTTGGTGCGTTAATTTTGTTGATATTGAGCAAGCTCCTCAGGGTTCATTCGAGTTGAGTAGAGGGAAAATGAATGGCTATTTAGTCAGACCTATTCGTTCGTTTTAATGAAATTTAAATTGTAAAACTTTTTAAATCATTTCAAAATAGGTATTAATAGGACCGACAATTGGTAATGTATACCTCAGGTTAGTTATAAAAAAAAGGTCGCTATTTTATTGATACGCTACGAATAGAATTTGTTCAACTCAATACCTTACACTGTAAGTTCATTTTTATTTTATATAAAATACGACTAAATAACCCAATTTAATTTTCGCTGTGCGAATTCGAAATAAATAAAAGCCACTCTAGTAGGGTGGTTTTTTGTTAAACAGATTTGTATTACCGTTTTCACTTACTTTAGAACTGTTATAGTAAGCCCAAAATCAGACGTATTTAGATGGGGAAATGTAAAATTCATATCGAAGTACATGCAGTAGATAATTTTTATATCTTTAAGCATATTTACCCCCCCCCCTATGAAAAAATTACTATTTTTAATTGGTCTTTTGTTATCGCCTATGATGAGCTTTGCTCAGTGCGAACTTCCCCAAGCGTTTTATGGAAACACAGGAGGCAATATGACGGTCATGTTAACTTCAAGTTTTATCAACTCAATTCCCATTTCAGATCCCAATGCTTATGTGGTCGCTTTAAATGAAGACGGTCTTGTTGTGGGTTCGCAACTCGTATTCGATCGAACTCAAGCTACAATAGCCATATGGGGAGATGACAGCGATACGCCAGAAAAAGACGGAGCCTCTTTTGGCGAAATCATTACTTTTCAATTGGTTAATGGGTCGGATTTGTATACCCTAAATCTTAACGATGCCATAAGTTATTCGAACAACGGCATGTCCATTCTAAATGCTGTTACCTACAGTTTATGCGGTGGCGAGGTCAATCCTACTCTTTGTGAGTATCCGGGTTTGTTTTCTGGTAATACAGGTAACAGTATGACGCTTATGCTCACAAATGAATTTATTGAATCGCTTTCTATCACGACTGAGTCTGCTTACGTGTCTGCTAGCTCAAATGGTGTGTTAGTTGGCTCTGTAGCTATTTTCGGTTTAAATCAAATTACTTTATCTATATGGGGAGACGACTCCACAACGCCAGAAATAGATGGTGCGAGCTCTGGAGCTGCAATTGAATTAGAGTTTGTTGACGGTCCTATTCTATACAGCCTTAATTTAGAGCCCATTACTTACGTTGTAAATCAATTTACGGCGCTATACAGTCCTAGCAGCGTGGTTCCAGTATGTGGTCTTAATGTAGTTGAAGGTTGTACCTCGAGTGCAGCTGTAAATTACGATTCGAATGCAAACTCAGACGATGGCTCATGTATTACGCTTGTAAATGGTTGTACCGATGCAGCTGCTTTTAATTACAATGCGCTTGCAAATACCAATGACGGTTCGTGTATTGAAGTTGTTTTGGGTTGTACGGAGGCTACGGCATACAATTACAACGCTGTGGCCAACACAAACGATAACTCTTGTGTTTCGGTAGTAAACGGTTGTACCGATGCCACTGCGTACAATTACAATGCGCTTGCAAATACCGATAATGGTTCGTGTGTAGAAGTCGTTTTGGGATGTACTGAGGCTTCTGCTTTCAATTTTAACGCTGTTGCCAACACAAACGATAACTCTTGTGTTTCGGTAGTAAACGGTTGTACCGATGCCACTGCGTACAATTTTAATGCGCTTGCAAATACCAATAACGGTTCTTGTATAGCGGTTGTTTCGGGTTGTACCAATCCATTGGCGTACAATTACAACGCTGTAGCTAATACAAACGATAACTCTTGTGTTTCTGTGGTAAACGGTTGTACCGATGCTACTGCTTTTAATTACAATACGCTTGCAAATACGGAAAACGGTTTATGTATAGCGGTTGTTTCGGGTTGTACCAATCCATTGGCATACAATTACAATGTTTTGGCCAATACGAATGATAACTCATGTGTTTCGGTCGTAACAGGCTGTACGGATTTAACTGCATTGAATTACAATACCAATGCCAATACCGATGACGGATCTTGTTTAGCTGTTGTTATGGGTTGTACCGATCCATTGGCATTTAATGCCACTGTTGGAGCTAATACTGATGACGGCTCATGTGTAGCTGTAGTATTGGGCTGTACCGATATTTCTGCATTCAATTTTAATAATTTAGCCAATACCAATAACGGTTCGTGTATAGCTGTTGTTTCGGGTTGTACCGATCCGTTGGCATTTAATACCACTGTTGGAGCCAATACCGATGACGGTTCTTGTACTGCCATTGTTTTGGGTTGTACGGATCCGCTGGCATTTAATACCACTGTTGGAGCCAATACTGATGACGGTTCTTGTTTGGCTATTGTTTTGGGTTGTACCGATCCACTAGCATTTAATAACACTGTTGGTGCCAATACCGATGACGGCTCTTGTTTAGCCGTTGTGCCGGGTTGTATCGATGCATCTGCTTTTAATTACAATAGCTTGGCCAATACCGATGACGGCTCCTGTTTAGCTGTTGTTTTAGGTTGCACCGACCCCTTGTCTTTTAATTACAATGCTGGAGCAAACACCTCCAATTATTCTTGTATTTCCGTTGTTTCGGGTTGTACCGATCCAACGGCATACACTTACAATGCTTTAGCAAATACCGACGATGGGTCTTGTGTTGCCGTTGTTTTAGGCTGTACCAATCCATTGGCCTTCAACTACAATTCTTTGGCCAATACTTCCAACTATTCTTGTATTTCGGTAATAAATGGTTGTACTGATGTTTCCGCATTTAATTTTAATAGTTTAGCCAATACCGATGATGGTTCTTGTGTGGCTGTTGTTTTGGGTTGTACCGATCTATTGGCGTTTAATACAACAGTTGGAGCCAATACAGATAATGGTTCTTGTGAAGCAGTTGTATTGGGTTGTACAGATGCTTCCGCTTTTAATTACAATTCTTTGGCCAATACCGATGACGTGTCTTGCCAGGCAGTTGTTTTAGGTTGCACCGATCCATTAGCCTTCAATACAACTCCTCAAGCCAATACAGATGATGGTTCTTGTGTAGCAGTTGTTTATGGATGTACCGATGCTTCCGCCTTCAATTTTAATAATTTAGCCAATACCAATAGCGGTACTTGTGAAGCCGTTGTATTGGGTTGTACCGATCCATTGGCGTTTAATACTACAGTTGGAGCCAATACAGACAACGGTTCTTGTCAAGCAGTTGTGTATGGCTGTACCGATGCAGCTGCCTTCAATTTTAATACTTTAGCCAATACCGATAATGGTTCTTGCGAAGCAGTCATTTACGGCTGTACCGATCTTTTGGCTTTTAATACGACTGCACAAGCTAATACCGATGACGGTTCTTGTATTGCTGTTTCATTGGGATGTACCGATGAAACTGCATTTAATTACAATGCTTTGGCAAATACCGACAATGGTTTATGTGTTGCTCTTGCCTATGGTTGTACCAACCCATTAGCCTTTAATTACAATGCTGCAGCCAATACAAATGATGCTTCATGCGTTGCTGTTGTTTACGGTTGTACCGATAGTGCCGCATTTAACTATACTCCTGAAGCTAATACAGATAATAACGCTTGTGAGCCTTTTGTTTTTGGCTGTACTTACGATTTTTCCTTTGTTTCAAACTTTAACCAAGCTGCCAATACCTACGACGGATCTTGTCTTTTTATTGGCTTACGAAGATCTGCTACGCCTGTTTGTATTGATACGGCAGCTACCAATTATTTTGAAGGTGCGGACCCTGAAAGTCCTTTTTACAATGCCGACCTAATTACGAATGCAATTGCTTATGCTTCGCCTGAATCTTGCACATATCCAATCCTAATTGAAGGATGTATGGATGGTTTGGCTTTTAATTACGATAGCCTAGCTACGTTGGATGATGGGTCTTGTATTTCTGTTGTAGCTGGATGTAACGACACTTCAGCGTTTAATTACGATGCTGCAGTAAATACAAATAACGGTTCTTGCATCTCTAAAGTTTTGGGCTGTACCAACTCTTATGCCTTTAATTATTCTTCATCTGCAAATACCGATGATGGTACTTGTGTGCCTGTTTTAGTTGGTTGTACCGATGCAACTGCTTTTAATTACGAAAGCACTGCAAATACAGAAAGTGGTTTGTGTGAACCTGTTGTTTTGGGCTGTATCAATTCAACCGCCTTTAATTACATTGCTTCTGCCAATACCGATGATGCTTCTTGCATACCTGTAGTAACTGGCTGTATGGATCCTACTGCTTTTAATTACAATGCTGCAGCCAATACCAATAACCAATCTTGTATTTCTGTTGCTTTGGGTTGTACCAATTCTTTCGCTTTTAATTACAATGCTGTAGCTAACACCGACGATGGTTCTTGTGAAGCCATTGCATTAGGTTGTATGGATGCCACAGCCTTTAATTACGATGCTTTAGCAAACACTGATGCTAATTCTTGTGTTTTAATTGTATTGGGTTGTACCAATGCCAACGCATTTAATTACAATTCAAATGCCAATACCGATGATGCTTCTTGTTTAGCAGTGGTAAACGGTTGTATGGATGCTACTGCGTTTAATTACAATCCTGCGGCAAATACGCAAAGCGGTACTTGTGTAGCTAAAGTTTTGGGCTGTACCAATTCAAGTGCGTTTAATTACAATGCCAATGCCAATACCGATAATGCCTCTTGTTTAGCAGTGGTAAACGGTTGTATGGATGCTGCTGCTTTTAATTACAATAGCGCAGCCAATACCGATAATGGTTCTTGTGTTATGGTTGTGCTGGGTTGTACCAATGCAAATGCCTTTAATTATAACCCTTCTGCCAATACCGATGATGCTTCTTGTTTAGCAGTGGTAACCGGTTGTATGGATGCTGCTGCTTTTAATTACAATAGCGCAGCCAATACTGATGACAATTCTTGTGTAGCTGTTGTGTTGGGCTGTACCAATTCTTATGCTTTTAATTACAATGCTGCGGCCAACACCGATGCGGGTACTTGTGTAGCTGTTGTAATTGGCTGTATGGATGTTACTGCCTTAAATTACAATACCGCAGCCAATACCGAAAGTGATGCATGTATTGCCAAAGTTTTGGGTTGCACCAACGCATATGCTTTTAATTACAATACAGAAGCTAATTCAGATGATGGGTCTTGTGTAGCCGTTGTAACCGGTTGTATGGATGTTGCTGCTTTTAATTACAATGCCTCAGCCAATACCGAAAGTGGTTCGTGTACGCCGGTAATTATGGGTTGTACCAATAGCGTTGCTTTCAATTACAATTCCTCTGCCAATGTAGAAGACGATTCGTGTTTGCCTGTAGTACTAGGCTGTACAGAAAGTACTGCCTTCAATTACAGTCCTTCTGCCAATACCGATAATCAAAGTTGTGTCTCTATTTTAGTTGGTTGTACCGATGCTTTGGCTTTTAATTTTAATCCGCTAGCCAATCAAAATGACAGCAGTTGTACAGCGGTTGTTTTGGGATGTATAGATGCCACTGCATTTAATTACTTGGCTGCAGCTAATACGAGTGATGGTTCTTGTATAACCCTAGTTGAAGGTTGTACTGATGCTTTAGCATTTAACTATAATCCTGCTGCAACTACCGAAATGAGCCCTTCCAATTGTACTGCTGTTGTTTTAGGATGTATAGATCCTCGTTTTAGAGAGTTTGTAAGTCTAGCGAATACCGATGACGGGTCTTGTTTAGATTTGTGGTCTGATTTATATGCAGGTGTTACTGCCCAGTTTGATGCTGCAACGACCCTTATTGATAGTTTAAGTACATCACTTTCTTTTATAAATGCTGATTTTCAACAGTTAACTCAAAACACACAAGACTCTTCACTATTTTATGCGACTCAAATAGCAGTCTTAAACTCCAATCATGCTGCTGAACTTGATGTGGTGCAAAATCAGATCTCAGAGCTAGAAGACAATCTTGCTTCGACCATTTTAAGCTACGATAGTCAGGTTGCTTCTTTAGCTGCTTCTTACCAAGCAGAATTGTCTCAAGCAGCTCTAGAAGCATCTAATTTACTTGCCCTTACCGAATTGTCATTTCAGTTGGATAGTGTGAGTATGCTGTTAGATTTTGAAAATCAGTTGACAGATTTGGCTAGTGCGCATACCACTCAAATTAATTTGTTAAACGCTGAAGATGCCATTGAAGATGCTTTGTTCGATGCCATTATTACTGATTTAAAAGCTGATAGTGCTTTCTTTGAAACTCAAGTAGCTTCCTTACAGATAGACAGCGCAGCCTTTGAGGTGCAAATTGCAGAACTAGATGCGAATGTAGCTGAGTTGACAAATAATGCCACTTTCTTGACGAGTGAACTTGCTTATTATTCTGCTCCTATTATGATAGATTTGGAACAAGGTTGGAATATTATTGGTTTTTCCCTCCACGAGCAAATGGATGTTGTAGCTTCATTAGAAATATTGGGCGATAAACTTCACTTGATTAAAAATAACAGCGCTCGTATTTATTGGCCTGAGTTTGGTTTCAATAATATTGGAGATTTATTACCAGGGCAAGGATATCAGCTTAGAATGAATGAAGAATACCAAGACTTTACCTTCCCATACATTCCTGGAGAACGCATCATACTAACGCCTAATGTTCCACAGTGGGCTTTAGATATGGATGTTTCGGTTCATCCAAATGACATTCGATCCCTTGTAAAGGTGGTTAATATGTTGGGTCAAGAAGTGAATCCAGCACATCAAGCCAAAGGAAGCCCCTTGATGTATTTATACAACGATGCGAGCGTAGAGAAAAAAATAAATTAACGCCCACGCGTTACGTATTAACAAAACTTTAAAATTAGCTATTCGCTTTTTTTGCAGATTTATTTTTTAAGTTTGACACGTCTATTTATCTTACAGAGATTGTTATCTTACCATTCTATTTTTGTACCAACACTAATTATTAAAAATTCGACGAACATGAGTCAAAGAACAGTCAAAATTATATATTATACAGCTACGAGCTTACTTTCAGCTTTAATGCTAAGTTCTGGAGTTTCATATTTTTTAAATCATGCAGCGGTTGTTGAGAGTTTTTCAACTCTTGGATACCCAGCGCACTTAGTTTATCCTTTAGCTATTGCTAAATTATTGGGTATAGTAGCCATTTGGACTAAGCTGTCAAATACACTTAAAGAATGGGCTTATGCTGGGTTTTTCTTCGATTGTTTAATTGCTTTTGCAGCACATTTTTATGCGGGCGATGGAGAGTTTGTCGGTGCGCTTGTTGCCATGCTTCTTCTGCTCGTTTCGTATCGATTTGAAAAGAGCTTAACTGCAGCTTAAAAACAACTTAAATCCACCCAATAGGGTGGCTTTTTTTTCTTGAATATAGGGTTTGTAGTCATTGTTATAATTTCGTTTATCTTTAGAACATGAAAAACTTAATTTACCTCCAAATAATGTTACCCTTGTTTGTATTTGGGCAACAAAACACCAATTGTCAAGTCACAACTCCAGATATTTTAGGGCCTTATTTTTTAGAGGGAGCTCCCATTACCGAGTCTATTGTCTCGGAGACTTATGATGGGGATTTGCTTTTTATTTCTGGAGTTCTTACCAATGATTGCGAGGTGCCAATTGCTAACGCAGTTATAGATTTTTGGCAAACAGATGAAAATGGATCCTACGATTACGATGGCTACAGTTACCGCGGTAAGATTGTGACAAACGCTCAAGGTAGTTACAATTTAGAAACCATTATTCCAGGCAAATATTTAAATGGAGGTAGCTATAGACCCGCTCATATTCATTTAAAAGTAGCTGTAGATGGAGTTGATGAATTGGTAACTCAAATTTATTTTGAAGGGGACACAGACATACCTGCGGATAATTGGGCTAGTAGCCCTGCTGCTGTAAATAGAATTATACCTTTATCTGCTGGTTTTGCTGGAGATTGGTTTGGTACTTTTGATATAGCTGTTTCTATAGAAAATTATTCAGGCGCTATTGTTCTTGGTTGTACCAATTCGCTTGCTAGTAACTTTAATGATCAGGCCACACAAGACGACGATTCTTGTGAATGGTTAGATTGCAATCAGACTGTAAGTAACTCGCCTTTTTCTAGTTTTATTGACGACAGTATTTGCCATGAGAATTTGTATTGCGAAGACTTTGACTGGGACGGAGGAGACTGTTGGTTTGATTGTAATGACAGCCTTATCAATATGTCTGACGTAGATGTTTATTTATACAACAATCAATGTGATTCTGCTTTTAATTGCAGTTTTTTCAACTTCGACAACGAATCTTGCATAGAACTTGAAGGTTGCCAAGACGGAAATGGCACATCGTATCAAGAGGGTGCGCAGTGGGATATTGATGCTTGTACAACTTGTTTTTGTGAACAAGGTGCGATTGTTTGTTCCAGCATGTCTTGTTTAGAGCCCGAGTGTAGCAATCCAGTTTATTTACAAGACGAATGCTGTCCAGTATGTCCGCAAGCTCCCTTATGCGAACAAATTTTTATTACGCTAGCTAACGGTTGGAATATGATTGGGTTTTCTTGTGAAGAAAATACCGATGCAACAGAGGCTTTCTTTCCTATTCAATCTAAAATTATCATAGCCAAAGACGGGGCTGGAAATGCTTATTTACCCAACTATAACTTTAATGGTATTGGCGATTTAGATCGAGGTTATGGCTATTTAATCAAAGTTTCGGAACAGATACTGAATTACAATATTTGCAATTAGTATTTTTTTTTTAAATTTGAAATGTTATTTCATACATACTATTAAAAAAACCCTCGGATGAAAAAGTTACTATTTTTCCCAATTTTTATTATGCTTTTCAGCGTAAAACCAACGTTTGCTCAATTTGAAGTAAGTTTACCTATAGATTTTGAGTTAAGCGACAATTTATTTCAGATAGATTCAACTTACTTTACAGATTTTAATGGAGGTACCTTTAGTGTACTTCAAAATCCGTACGCTGACAATGACAATCCAAGTAAATGGGTGGGTAAAATTGTAAGGTCTGGAGGAGATGTATGGGCAGGAAGTAAAATTCAATTGGATGCAAATCTAAGTTTTAATCAGTACCCTATCATTTCACTAAAGATATACACTGCATCGCCAGTAGGTACTCAAGTAAAACTAAAAATTGAAGATCCTGCTTATTTAGACTTAGGTGACCCAAGTTACGAGGTAGATGCCTGGACAACTGTAAGTAATGGTTGGGAAACTTTAGTATTCGATTTTAGTGCTTCGCCACCAACTTATAACAACATCGCCTTTATGTTTGATTACGATGTTATAGGAGATGGCTCTACGCAATCTACTTTTTACTTTGACGATATTATGCAATCGAGTTCCATAGACCCAAATATTATAGCGGGTTGTTTGTATCCTCTAGCCTGTAATTATAATGATGAAGCTACTCAGGATGACGGTTCTTGTGTTTTTGCTCAAATGTTTTACGATTGCGCAGGGTTTTGTGTAAACGATGCCGATAACGATCTTGTGTGTGATGAATTAGACAATTGTTCTCTGGTTGCTAATTTCGATCAAACGGATAGCGATGGTGATGAAGAAGGTGATTTATGTGATTACGATGACGGACTTGGTATTTCTGACCTAGAACAAGAGTCAAGTCCACTAGTTAAAATGATTGATCTTCTTGGTAGGGAACAGAAGCATCACAAGAACGGCCAAATATTGTTTTATATTTATGAAAACGGTACGGTAAAAAAGCAGTTTAAATAGAAAAAAAAGCCACCCAATTGGGTGGCTTTTTTGTAATAAACTTTTAGTCTAGTGGTCGTGTTCTTCTCCACAGTGCACTTCATTTGCTGCACCTGGAATCACTGGACTAGGAAGTGAGTCTCCTTCTGCATCTAAGAAAAGAGTATCTTGAATGGTGTAACCACCATCTTCAATATCATGCAAATCATCTTCACAATACTCACCCAATTCAACAAGTTCGTATTCTATTCCATTAATTTCTGTTGTTACATGGCATTCCGCACACTCGTCACTAGAACAAGCAGCTAGGAATAGAAAGGTCAAGCCCATTCCTAAGTTTTTAATCAAAAGTGATTTTTTTTTCATGGTAATACGTGTTAGTTAAGTATGTAATTAATTGCGAA
>Ga0102816_1000202_pt1 | contig 27046 bp, 23 predicted proteins | sample ColrivemetaGS545_FD_84509 | JGI IMG/M metagenome (GOLD analysis project Ga0102816, IMG submission 84509) | Estuarine microbial communities from the Columbia River estuary - Flood tide non-ETM metaG S.545 | ecosystem: Environmental > Aquatic > Marine > Intertidal zone > Estuary | place: USA...
CACGGCTCAGCGCAGCACTGATGCAACGGCTGTGGTCATGGGGCTGATGAACTAGTCGAGAATTGGTCAGCACGGGACGTTTTATACCTAGCTAGTCAGTGATTATAAAATTAAATGCAATGTTATAATGTAACGTTATTTGGGCCCCAGAAACGTTCCTGTGGCCGTTCGAGTTAACAACTAAAAACGGTATTTTTGCGTAAATGATATATCATAACAGTTTATTGAAGATGATTTCTCTGTTGAGCTTATTCGCCGCTCAAACAGTCTTGGCTACTGCTCAAATGGACAGGCCTTTGATCATCACCACCATCAAACCGCTGGCCATTATTGCCCAGTCCGCTGTGGGCGATCAGGCTCGAGTTGAATATCTTCAGTCCGCAGTGCAGTCGGCTCATGCATTATCTCTGCCGGTCTCAGCGCTGAAGAAAATTGATCAAGCAGACTTAATAATCTGGATCGGCGAGATATTTGAATCTCGGGTTGCTAAACCTATGGCCTCAGTGCCCGGTGACAAGCTTATTACAGCCTTAGAGCTGCCAATGACTGCCCCAAGCGATGTTGGAAATCCGCAAGTGGCCGCTGACTCAGGCGACCACAGTCACTCAAGCCACGATCACTTAAATGAAGACCCTCATGTCTGGCTAAACCCGCAAAATGCCAATCTGATTGCGGCTGAAATCCAGCGACGCCTAAATCTTCCGCTAAAAGAGATTATTAGCGCCGAACAAATTGCTAACTTAACGGCTGAACTGGCGCCGCTCAGTGATAAACAGTTCCTAGTTCATCACGATGCCCTAGGGCATTTCACCAGCACCTTTAAACTCCAGCCTGGGTTTTCGATTCGCGATGCCAGCGGCGCTAGTCAAGGTGTTAGAAGTCAGTATCGTCTGCGTCAGGAGGCTAAGGCCTCTGCCGCCAGCTGTGTTTTTGTCGAACCCCAATACGCCGATCGAGACGCTAAAATAATCGCCGATGAGTTATCGCTGCCGGTTGCCTTGATCGATATTCAGGGGCTATATCAAGCTCTGGACGGCAACGCTTATGCTAGTTTTATGCAAACCTTGGCGTCACAGGTAAAGAGCTGTTTTGACAGGTGAGTAAGCAGCCTCCCCAATCTATGAAGTATCAACAGGCTGGGGAAAATCCTGTATCCTGACGGCTTCTTTATTAAAGCTATTTAATTATTACCGCTGTTTGATTAGTACCGCTATTTCATTTAGCACCACTATCCCATAAACAACTCTCGTGGAAAATATGGACACTACTACCCCGCTGATTTTAGTCGATGGCTCTTCCTACCTCTATCGCGCCTATCACGCCCTACCACCCCTGACCAACAGCAAAGGCAAGCCAACCGGTGCTGTAAAAGGCGTGATCAATATGATGAGGCGTCTGCAGAAAGACTATCCAGATAGCACTCATGTAGTGGTCTTCGATGCCAAGGGCAAAACCTTTCGCGATGAGATCTACACTGAATACAAAGCCAATCGACCACCGATGCCGGATGACCTGCGTGAGCAGATCGCGCCAATCCACCAGATTATCGAAGCCATGGGCATGCCCATGTTGATTATTGACGGGGTAGAGGCCGACGATGTGATTGGCACCCTGGCTGTGCAGGCGACTGCTGCGAAACAGCCGGTGGTTATTTCTACCGGTGACAAAGATATAGCTCAGCTGGTAAACGAACATATCACGCTCATTAATACCATGAACAATAGCGCCATGGACAGGGCAGGGGTGATCGAGAAATTTGGTATTCCCCCGGAGCTGATTATTGATTATCTGGCGCTTCTGGGTGACAAGTCGGACAATATTCCCGGCGTACCCGGTGTAGGTGAAAAGACGGCCCTTGGTCTGCTTCAAGGCTTAGGGAGTTTGGATGATATTTATGCAAATTTAGATGATGTCGCTGGACTGGCCTTTCGCGGCGCTAAAACCATGTCGCCCAAGTTGCTGGACAACAAAGAGCTGGCTTATCTCTCCTATCAGCTTGCGACGATTAAAACTGATGTTGAAATGCCCGTACACCTATCTGAATTGAAGAATGCTGAGCCGGACAAGGCAGCATTGCTGAGTCTGTTTAAGGACATGGAGTTTAAAACCTGGATTGACGAAGCTCAGACCAATTCGCAAACCAATTCAAATGCCAATTCAAATACCAAGGCAGCGGCTGCATCCAAGTCGCCGGTTGAGCAAGATGGTTTAGTGGCCGCGCCTGCAGATAAGCCTGCTGTCGTAAAAGATTATCAGGTCGTTCTAACCGAACAGGATCTGGCAACTTGGATCGAAAAAATAAAGTCTGCCGACCTAGTCGCCGTCGACACAGAGACCACCAGTCTCGACTATATGCGCGCAAAGCTCGTTGGGATTTCATTGTCCACAGCGCCAGGCGAGGCCTGTTACATTCCTTTTGCCCACGACTATATGGGCGCGCCAGAGCAGCTTCAGCCCGAGTTTGTGCTTGAGAAGCTCAAACCCTACTTGGAAGATCCGGCATTCCCCAAAGTGGGCCAAAATCTTAAATACGATATGAGCGTATTAGCTCAGCATGGCATCAGCCTGCGGGGCATTACCTTCGATACCATGCTTGAATCCTATGTTCTCGACTCAGTGGCCAGTCGCCACGATATGGATAGCTTAGCGCTCAACTATCTCGGCGAAGAGACGATTAAATTTGCCGATGTGGCCGGTAAAGGTGCCGCTCAGTTGACCTTTAATCAGGTTGCCCTTGAGCAGGCCGGACCCTATGCGGCAGAAGATGCAGACATTACCCTGCGTCTGCATCAAACCCTGTGGCCGCGAGTGGCTGCCGAACCGACACTTACCAAAGTCTTCGAAGAAATAGAGTTGCCACTGGTGCCAGTCTTATCGCGCATTGAGCGTACCGGCGCCCTGGTAGATGACACATTATTATTTCAGCAGAGCCAGGAGCTCTCGGCGCGACTGGGAGAGCTGGAAACGGAAGCCTGGGAATTGGCTGGCCAGCAATTTAATCTCGCCTCGCCAAAACAGCTTGGCGAAATACTGTTTGAAAAACTGCAAATTCCGGTACTGAAGAAAACCGCCAAGGGGGCGCCTTCCACCAAGGAAGAAGTGCTACAAGAATTGGCGTTGGATTATCCGCTGCCCAAGGTGCTGTTAGAGCATCGCGGTCTGGCGAAATTAAAATCCACCTACACCGACAAGTTGCCGACTATGATCAACTCGGTCACCGGGCGCATTCATACTTCATATCATCAGTCGGGAACTGCCACCGGGCGACTCTCCTCGTCGGATCCCAATTTGCAAAATATTCCCATCCGCAGTGCCGAGGGTCGCCGTGTGCGGCAGGCCTTTGTTGCGGCTCCTGGCTGCAAGCTAGTGGCGGCGGATTACTCCCAGATCGAATTGCGTATTATGGCGCACCTCTCAGAGGACCCCAGTTTATTGGCCGCCTTTAGTGCCGGCCAAGATATTCACCGGGCCACTGCCGCGGAAGTCTTTGGTGTCGAGAACGAAGAGGTCACCATCGATCAGCGCCGCAGCGCCAAGGCGATTAACTTCGGTCTTATTTACGGCATGTCAGCCTTCGGCCTGGCGCGTCAGCTGGGTATTAACCGCAAACAAGCAGCGGAATATATCGAGCTCTACTTCACCCGCTATCCGGGGGTGCAAAACTATATGAATAATATTCGCCACAGTGCAGCGGAACAGGGCTTCGTCGAGACGGTTTTTGGTCGTCGACTGTATTTGCCGGAAATTAATGCAAGCAACGGTATGCGTCGTCAGGCCGCTGAGCGCACGGCAATTAATGCGCCGATGCAGGGCACCGCTGCCGATATTATTAAACTGGCGATGATCAATGTGCATAATTGGCTCGAAACCAGTGACTTAACCAGCAAGATTATTATGCAGGTGCACGATGAATTAGTACTGGAAGTGCCAGAGTCAGAGATGGAAGAAGTTCAAAAAGGCCTTAATGACCTTATGGAGAGCGCCGCCGAGCTGCTGGTCCCGTTGGTGGTTGATATAGGTGTTGGCGACAACTGGGATGAGGCGCACTAATCCTTTTTGATGGGTCAGATGCTCAAAAGGGCGGGTAAAAGAGAGGCTAGCGGTTAGATAAAAAATTATTTTTAACTTATTTTGATAATTTGTGAACTATTTCATTTCAGCCTGTCTTAATTAGGGCAAGACATGATTGCTTACTCTCCCCCAATCTAAGCAACTGCAACGCTGGAACTCCCAAGCAAAGCAACGCAGACCCCGGTTCAACTTTGAGCTGGGGTTTTTTTTGCCTTGCTTATTTTACAAGTTTTACAAGAGGGGCGCTTAAAGAGATGCGAGTGTAGTCCTGCAGAGACCGCTGAATGACCTAAACTGTAGCGGGATCAACAAAGTCTGAGTTGAGCCAATGGGCCAAGACGGACTCCAATTCTGGTAGTCCCTGCTTCTTCAAGGAAGAAAAAGTCTGAACACTCAGCAAGGTGCAGCCAGGGTCCATATCACGCAGATGCCGCTCAACCATTAACAGAGCATTCTGTCCGGGACCGCGTTTGAGTTTGTCAGACTTGGTCAGCAAGATATGTACCGGCAATCCAGCCTGCGCTGCCCAGTTGAGCATCTGCAGATCGAACTCTTGCAATGGATGACGAATATCCATAAGCAATACCAAACCGGCAAGGCTCTGTCGCAGCTGCAGGTATTCGGCTAGGTCTCTGTCCCACTCGCGCTTCATTTCAATGGGCACCTTGGCGTAGCCATATCCGGGCAGATCCACCAAGCGCTTGTCATTGCCTAGATCGAAGAAGTTAATCAGCTGTGTGCGTCCAGGGGTTTTACTGGTTCGGGCCAGTCCACGGATACGTGTAAGCGTATTAATGGCACTGGATTTACCGGCATTTGAACGCCCGGCAAAGGCGACTTCACAGCCACTGTCTTCGGGACATTGCTTGATTGAGGGTGCGCTGGTTAGAAATGTAACGCGCTGATAATCGATATGATTTGAATCCATGAATATAGGGTCATTATCTCGCTGTAAGAGTTGACGCATATTGGTATATAATGCGCCGGCTTTAGCCGACATGGCTAGGGTACAGATAAAAGTAGTTGCGCGAACGCAACCTATTCTAGCCGATTGCACGAGTTGATTAACCATGAAAAAAAGCTTTTTAACGATTATTTGTCTGGTAGCTACATTCGCAGCTACTCAGGTTCTGGCAGCTGGCGATGCTGCAGCAGGAAAAAACAAGGTAGCAATGTGCGCTGGCTGTCATGCAAATGACGGCAATAGCATGGTTGCTGCCTTCCCTAAGCTGGCCGGCTTGGGTGAGAAATATCTCCACCGTCAACTGCAGAGCATCAAATCTGGTGAGCGCGTGATTGTCGAAATGACCGGTTTGCTCGACGCTAACTCAGATCAAGACCTGCAAGATATGGCTGCTTTTTATGACAGCCAGCAGCGCACCATTGCGGGCGCTCAAGAAATTTCCCTGATCGGCTACAGCGACCCTGCCGAAGCCCTAGAACTGGGTGAAAATCTTTACCGTGCCGGCAATCTTAAGACTGGTGTGCCTTCTTGCACTGGCTGTCACTCACCAGCTGGAACGGGCAACGGCCCTGCAGGTTATCCTGCGTTGGGCGGTCAGCACGCCGGTTACATCGAGAGCCAATTGCTTAAGTACCAAAGCGGAGAACGTGCCAGCGGTGCCAATGCCAAAATTATGCAGGGCGTTGCTGAACGACTGAGCAATAAAGAGATTAAAGCAGTAGCCAACTATATCTCTGGACTTAACTGAGTTTTGCAGAAGGCTGCGCTCCCTGAGTAATTGTGTGATCGCAGTCTTTATGGGTTTGGGAAAGTCACTAAATAGCTAAATAGTTTTACAGGAGTTTCTTATGTTGCGACGTGTTTCCAGTTATCTGTTCCTACTGTTTTTGATCCCGGTCTCACTGGGCTGTGCCGCTGAAGACAGCGCATTTAAGGCCGGTGTCGATTATGAAGTGCTACCACAAACGGTAAGGACAGCGAATCCGTCCAAGATTGAAGTCAATGAAGTATTTGCCTATACCTGCGGCCACTGCTTTAACTTCGAAGCGGTGCTCGAGCCTTGGTTTGAGACGTTGGCAGCTGATGTTGATGTGCAGCGCACTCCAGCAGTTTGGCAACCAAGCATGGAGCTCTATGCTCGCGCTTACTATAGCGCCAGCATGCTCAAGGTTCTCGATCAGGTGCATATGGCGATTTTTGAAGCGATCCACGTGAAGCGTGAAGCCGTTCGTTCGGAGCAGGATTTAGTGAAATTTTTTGTTGCCGCTGGTGTCAGTGCCGAGAAATTTTCTCAGGTGTTCAACTCCTTTGGCATGAGCAGCATGGTTAACCAAGCCAAAGCTCGGATGCGCGGTTACCGCACTCAGGGAACACCAGAAATGGTGGTTAATGGCAAATACAGAGTCAGTTCCAGAATGTCTGGAGGCTTTGAGGGCATGATCAAGGTTGCAAACTACTTGATCGCCAAGGAACGCGCCGCTGCAAACTAAGCGCACCTGTAGCTCTGGCCCTAGATTATTGATCTGGCCTTAATAGTTCAGATCAATAATCATAATGAGCAAAAGCCCTTTATAGGGCCCCACACTGACACTACAATTCGCAGATGAAAATCTACCCTTTTCACCAACTCTGATAATCAGAAGAAGTCGTCATATTCCATGAAGCCACTTAATAAGCCTGCCAATCCAAATTTTTCATCTGGCCCCTGCTCAAAGCGCCCGGGTTATGATCTTAACAATCTTGATATAGATACTCTTGGTCGTTCACACCGTTCCAGCGTCGGCAAGCTCGCGCTCGGTCGTGCCTGCACTGATACAGCAGAGATTCTTGGGTTGCCAGAAGGCTACAGAGTGGGCGTAGTGCCAGCTTCAGATACCGGCGCCTTTGAGATGATTATGTGGTCTGTACTCGGTGCCCGCCCAGTAGATGTATTTGCCTGGGAATCCTTTGGTAGCGGCTGGCTCACGGATGCCACAAAGCAGCTTAAATTAGATAACCTCAATAGCTACACCGCCGACTACGGTCAGCTGCCAGATATGACCCAAGCCAATCCGGATAATGACACCGTATTTACCTGGAACGGGACTACTGCTGGTGTCAAGCTGCCCAATGCCGACTGGATCAGCGATGAGCGCACGGGTTTGACTATCTGCGATGCGACCTCTGCAGTGTTCGCTATGGAGATGCCTTGGGAAAAGCTTGATGTAGTCACCTACAGCTGGCAAAAAGTGCTGGGTGGCGAAGGTGGCCACGGCATGTTGATACTCAGCCCCCGTGCGGTTGAGCGTCTGGAAAGCTATACCCCAGCCTGGCCTCTGCCAAAGATCTTCCGCCTGACCAAAGGTGGCAAGCTGATCGAAGGTATTTTCCGTGGCGAGACGATCAATACACCATCGATGCTCTGTGTTGCCGACTATCTAGACGCCCTCGACTGGGTGCGCTCGATCGGTGGCCTGCCAGCGGCTATAGCCAAGTCCAATGCTAATCTCGATGTGATAAAAGGCTTTGTCGAGAGTCGTCCCTGGGCGCACTTCTTGGCTCAGGAAGCGGAACAGATTTCGAATACCAGTGTTTGCTTGACCCTTGATCTTGAAGCCGATCAGGTTAAGCAGATTGTTAAATTGTTAGCCTCAGAGGCTGTTGCCTTCGATATAGGGGCTTACCGCGATGCACCGGCGGGACTGCGTATTTGGTGTGGCGCTACGGTTGAGGCATCTGACCTTGACGCGCTGCTGCCATGGCTCGATTGGGCCTATAGCGAAGTAAGCGCGTAAACACTTAGCTTGTAAACACTTAGCCTGTAAACATTGCCACTGACTAAAAAACAAAAAACGAGACTATTAAAACTATGTATAAAATTCGTACCTACAATGCCATTTCATCCAAAGGCCTAAGCCGCTTTCCTACCGACAGCTACCAGGTGTCCAGTGAAAGTACTGATGCAGATGGTATTTTGTTGCGCAGCCAGAAGCTACACACCGAAGTGCTGCCAGAGTCCGTGGTTGCCATTGCCCGCGCCGGTGCTGGTACGAACAATATTCCTGTCGCTGATTACACCGAGAAGGGCGTTGTTGTCTTCAATACCCCAGGAGCCAATGCCAACGCAGTAAAAGAACTGATTGTCGCAGCGCTACTGATGGGATCGCGAGATATTTACGGCGGCATGAACTATGTTCAGGGCCTCACCGAAATGACCGATTCGGGCGAGATGGGCAAGTTGCTGGAAAAAGAGAAAAAGAATTTTGCCGGTGGCGAAATTCAGGGCAAAACTCTGGGTGTAGTGGGTCTTGGAGCCATTGGCTCGATGATTGGCAATCTGGCTCTAGAACTGGGTATGAATGTAGTGGGTTACGATCCGGCTATTTCGGTTGAGGCTGCCTGGCAGCTGTCGAGCAGTGTTGAGCGCATGGAAAATCTCGAAGCGCTGTTAGCTTGCTCAGACTTTATTACCCTGCACGTTCCTGCGATTCCTGCGACCAAGCATTTGATTAACAGCAAGACTCTGGCGGGCATGAGAAGCACCGCTAAGATCCTTAACTTCGCCCGCGAAGAAATTGTTAGCAGTGCCGATATGGTCGCCGCGTTGGATGCTGGCGTGATAGCCGGTTATATCACTGACTTCCCAGCACCTGAGTTGCTCGGCCGCAAAGATGTGTTGCTGATGCCGCATATTGGTGCCAGCACAGAAGAAGCTGAAGAGAACTGTGCAGTAATGGCTGCCAACCAACTTATGGACTTCCTTGAGAACGGTAACATCCTAAATTCGGTTAACTACCCGAAAATTAGAATGTCACGCAACGGTGGAACACGCATCACCTTCACCAATAAAAACGTGCCCAAGGTTCTCGGTAGCGTATTGTCTGTTTTAGCTGACGGCGAGATCAATGTTGTGGATATGGTAAACAAGAGCCGCGATGAGATTGCCTACAATATTATCGATATCGAGGGTGACCTCAATGACAGCCTCAAGGCCCAGATCGAAGCGGTCGAAGGTGTTGTTCACGTGCGGGTTATCTAAGCCCGGATTAGTTAGCACGGATTAGTCAGTACTAATCAGCTAAGTATTATTTCTGCCGGGGTGGCGCTCAAGTCACCCCAGTGGAAAATAGTTTCCCCCGCACTGTATTGCGATACTCCTTCGGACTATTGCCAGACCAGTGTTTAAAGCGCGACGAAAACCAACTGGCATCGTTGTAACCGCTATAACCCGCAATCCCCAAAATCGTCAAATCCGTATTCTTTAACAGATCACAGGCAAAGGTCATTCGCACGTCCGTTAGATAATCCCCAGGCGTCATTGCCAAGGCTGCGACAAAGCGCCGATTAAAGCTCCTCGTACTCATGCCAAATTGCGCCGCTAACTCTGGCACCGCCAGCTGTTTGCTGAGATTGTCCTGAATCCACATCTGCGCTTGCACAATGGCTTCGTCGCTATGGGTCTTATGTTGGTCACCTAGGCTGAGTGGCTCGGTTAAATTGCGAATTTCATGGAAAAAATTGCGCTGTGCCTGATGCGCAATCACCCGCCCAAAGATCCGCTCTACCTGATGCATAATCAACTCAGCCATGGCGTTGATACTGGCCGCACAATAAACATTGCCCGACTGAGTGGTGAAGTGTTGGCGCGCCAATTTTACCTTTGGGTAACTGCGCTGCAGCTGGTCGAAGTAGTGCCAGTGAGTCGTCGCCGGCTTGTCGTCGAGCAGTCCTGCCTCGGCCAAAAAACATACCCCTGTACCCACCGCAGTAAAGCTACTGTTGCGTTGATGCTGTTCCTGCAGCCAAGGTATGTAAGCCTGATTATTGGCCACTGCCGGGCGTGGATTGCGCCACAGCGCCGGGATATGAATAAGATCGCTGGTAAAACGGTCGTCTATAGCGTGGGTTGGTGTTAGCTGAAAACCGGCCGATGTCTGCACCGGCTTACCGTCAATACTCACCCAGCGAACCCTGAGTTTGGTGTGAGGGCCTCTGCTGGCGCGGGCCATGGCCTCGGCAAATTGGAAAATCTCAGCCGCCAGCGTGGTGCTGGAAACGAGCATATTGTCACAGAGTAAAAGCGTCAGATTAAAGGTCATAATAACCGCAATATACCATGTAACGGCTATATGGCTAAATAGCAATATTGTTTGGCTGATTAACAAAAGCATATCTAGGTGGCTCTGCCTACACTTACAGCCTATCTACAGCCTCACTTCAAGGACGTTCTTATGCCCAACTCTCTTCCGCTTATTGTCGGCTTCGGCGGCTATAGCGCTGCTGGACGCAGCTCCTCCCACCAAGCATTTCGCCGTATGATTCTCGAGTCACTGCCAGCTGAAGAACAGCTTAAGACTATCGTCAGCCTTGCCTGTCTAATGGCTCAAGTGACTAAAGAAGGGGAACACTATCGTGATCAAGATGGCGTACTGTTGAGCGCACTTGATGTAGATAGTCGTTTTCGTCAGCAGGTGCTCGATGGCACATTGATTCGCAAAATTGAGTTATTTGATCCGGCCAATATCCCAGGTCATAAAAAGATTTCCCTGACCGATGCGCCTGAACAGACTGTCCAGTTCACCATGCTCAAGCGTGATCTTCCCAAGGTGCCACCCCAGAGCTGGCAGATTCGCGATCTGGAAGATGGCAGTGTTGAGGTGACGGCAACCGGTTCCAGCCAATATCTTGTCGAGTCCCCCTACGAGCTTATTGCCAAGGCGGCGGGACAATTGCCCAGCGGGTTTAACCCTTCAGATCATTACAATAGCCGCTTCCATCCACGCAGTCTGCAGATGGCTTTAATCGGCGCCAGCGATGCTGTGCATTCAATGGGAATTCCTTGGGATAAAGTTGCTGCCTCAGTCTCTCCAGACGAAGTAGGTGTTTACTCCTCTAGCGTATTAAGTCAGATGACCGAAGAGGGTTTTGGTGGTCTGTTACAAGCCCGTTTACGCGGCAGTCGTACCACCGCCAAGCAGGTTCCTCTGGGTTTAAACTCTATGCCAGCGGACTTTGTTAATGCCTATGTACTGGGTAGTGTCGGTCACACTGAAGCCATTACCGGCGCCTGCGCCAGCTTCCTCTATGTGCTGCAAGCCGCGGTGCGAGATATTCGCAGCGGTCGCCGGCGCGTGGCTATTTTGGGTAATGCCGAAGCCGGTGTCACCCCAGAGATCTCCGAGGGCTTTGCCAATATGAGTGCCCTCGGCAGCGATGAAAATCTGTGCAAATTAGATGGCACAGACACCCCCGATTGGCGTCGAGCCAGCCGTCCCTTTGGCCATAACTGTGGCTTTACTCTGTCGGAAGCGACCCAGTATATTGTGCTGATGGATGATGCCCTGGCTATTGAGCTGGGTGCCGATATTCACGGCGCTGTGCCAGAGGTGTTTATCAATGCTGACGGTGTGAAAAAATCTATTTCAGCCCCTGGAGTGGGCAACTATATTTCCTTCTCCAAAGCGGTCGCCGCAGCGATCAATATTGTCGGAGAAGACAGTGTTAAAAAGCACAGCTTTGTCCACGCTCACGGATCCAGCACCCCGGCTAACCGAACCACCGAATCACATTTGATTGAGCAGGTTGCCACTGCCTTTGATATTTATGATTGGCCGGTAACAGCGGCGAAATCCTATGTTGGCCACTCCCTGTCCACCGCCAGTGGTGATCAGCTTGTATCTGCGCTGGGAACCTTCAAATATCACATGATTCCGGGGATTAAAACGATCACCGAAATAGCGCCGGATGTAGCCCAAGAGCGTCTGCGTTTCCCGCTGCAAGATATAGATGTCAGTGCTGGCAAGATGGATGTCGCCTTTATCAATTCAAAAGGCTTTGGCGGCAACAATGCTACAGCTGTGCTGTTGTCACCGGGAAAGGTTGAGGAGATGCTGGCCGTGCGCTACGCCGGTCGATTCAATGCCTATTTGGCTCAGCGGGATATAACTCGTGCTACAGCGGCGCAGTATGCCACTCGTGCCGATGCCGCCCAGCTGGATGTCATCTATCGCTTTGGTGAGCCATTAATTGATGAGGCCGGGGTCACTATTAGTGCCAAAGGTGTGCATATTCCCGGGTTTGCTCAGGATGTTATCTTTGACCTAGAGAACCCTTGGCAAGATATGCAGCAAACTGCTGCAGTCGCAGCAGCACAGACTGATCAACTCTGCGTGCCTGATTGATCCAGCGCTCAGGATCCGCCACAGCGCCGTCGCGATTGGCGCTGTTGGTTTGGGAGCTCAGGTGGAGGCTTGGTACATCAGCTTTATTTACCAGCAGGGTACCGCCATGTATGGCAATTAATTGAGTTGTCTGGTGATTCTTATCCTCTAACAAAAGCGGTCCCCCAGAGGCACCGCTTCTCGCATCACAGTCATGCAAGAGCAATTTTTCACTGGCAAATTGAATCGAGCTGTACTGCTCGCAGCCGACTGACTCGGTGATTTGATTCTGGCTGCTGTTATAACCTAGCAAAGACAATCTTCCAGAGCCGATAGATTGGCCGATAGTTAATTTCAAGGCTGGCTGTTGCAGTGACCTAGATAGCGCCACAAACACAATATCGCTCTCCGATTGAGCAATCTTATTTTCACTGAGCGGGTCGAAGTTATGGGCCGAAACCATGGCGAATGGAATAGCACTAAACCGCTTATTTTTCGGGAGATAGCTGCAAGAAGCGTATTTTTTGCCGGATTTAGCGTCAAATAAGATGTGCGCGGCGGTCACTATAATCGCCTGGGTTGGATGCACCAAAGGGCTTTTAATATGCGTTGCGGTGCCCCTCAGGCCACCGTCGCAGATAACCGTCCCAACGGCAGATAGAGCGACTCGCTGTTCTTGATTGTACTGCCCCTGAAGCGGCATCACACGTTGATCTTCAATACCATTGTCCGGGTTTCCATCACCAAATATAGCGCCCTGAGCAACAGTCTGTAGCAACAGGACACTCAGTCCCAGAAGCAGGACCTTGAAGCTAAAAGGCTTCAGCCCATATCTCCCCAAACTGACTGCATAATACTGATCGCTGCCAGCGGCGCAGTTTCGGTTCGCATTACTCTGGGGCCCAAGGTTAGAGCGGCAAAGCCATTGTCCATGGCGCGACTAATCTCATTGTCGCTAAGTCCGCCCTCAGGTCCCACCAGAAGGCAGGCACTTTTTGGCGGTTGATGCTGTGCCAGGGATTTATCGCTGCGATGATGCAGCACCAGCTTAAGCTGTTCTGCATTGCCAGTGTCCTGACTCAGCCATTGATCCAATGTCAGGGCGGGATTAATGCTCGGCACCAGATTGCGCTGACACTGTTCACAGGCGCTGATTGAAACCTGCTGCCAGTGGCGCAATTTCTTCTCTAGTCGTTCACCATTGAGCTTCACTTCTGTGCGCTCGCTAAATAGCGGAGTGATTTCAGAGACGCCGAGCTCAGTGGCTTTTTGCACAATCCAATCCATGCGTTCACCGCGGGATACGGCAATCGCCAGATGTAAATTTAGCGGTGATTCGCGATCGATGTTGCGAAACTCGCCAATACTGACCTCTACCTGAGACTTTGTCGCGCTGGTTAAAGTCGCGGAGAACTCTCCGCCTAGACCATTAAAAAGGGTGATTTCCTGACCAGCAGACATACGCAATGCCGACGACAGATGTCGCGCGGCGCTGCCCGACAGCGCTAAATTGGCACCACTGCTGAGGGGCTGGTCAGTAAATATTCGAGGGATACGCATTGGAACTATTTAGTTAGGTATTTTCCGCAAAGCCAAGATTGCGACACAGAGTACCAGTTACCTGCCATTGATTCATGGTGTAAAAATGCAGACCTGGTGCGCCACCGTCGAGCAGCTTCTGGCTCAGTTCGCTGACAATATCAATTCCATAGCTAATCAGATCATCCATATTGTCGCTGCGCTCTTTTAACTGCCAGCGCAACCAGCGGGGAATATCGGCACCGCAGCTATCCGAGAAGCGAATTAGATTGGCGTAATTGGTCAGCGGCATAATCCCAGGAATAATCGACTGATTGATTCCGCCTTTGGCGCACTCATCGACAAACTTAAAGTAGGCATCGGCACTGTAAAAATATTGCGTAATTGCGCGATCTGCGCCGGCCTTAAACTTTTCACCGAGCCAGAAAACATCTTTGCTGTAACTTTCAGCTTCTGGGTGAATCTCAGGGTAGGCGGCGACATTAATATTAAAGTGATCGCCGGTGTGCTGGCGAATAAATTCCACTAACTGATTGGCATGCACTAACTGTGCGGCCCCACCCATGCCCGAGGGCAGGTCGCCGCGCAGAGCGACCAAATGTTTAACCCCAGCAGCCTTGTAGCTGTTCAGTAGCTCCAAGACTTCAGTCTCAGAGTTGCCGCCAAAGGAAATATGCGGCGCCACGTCAAAACCATCAGCCTGAATCGCGGCAACCTGATCTGCAGTAGTCGCGCGGGTTGAGCCGCCAGCGCCATAGGTTACTGAGAAAAACTCCGGATTGAATTTGCCCAACTCCTGTCGGGTTGTCGCCAGCTTAGTTTTTCCCTGCTCAGTTTTCGGTGGGAAAAATTCAAAGCTGAGATCTGGTGTATCTGTGTTCATCAAGCTGTTCCTCTATGGCAATCGAAATTGCAGATTAGTACTTGTAGCTATCGCCTTTAAATGGACCGTCGACCGGTACATTAATATAGTCGGCCTGGGCCTGAGTCAGCTTGGTGACTACGCCACCAAAACCGCGCACCATATGGCCGGCCACTTCTTCGTCAAGATGTTTGGGCAGTACTTCTACGCGCAGCATCTGTGCTTTAGTGGCCTCGTCTTGAGCGGCAAATTGCTTTTTGTACAGATCGATCTGTGCCAATACCTGGTTGGCAAAAGACCCATCCATAATCCGACTTGGGTGACCTGTAGCATTACCCAGATTGACCAGACGGCCTTCGGCTAGCAGCAGCAAGTGATCATTGCTGGCGCGGTCACGATAGACCTTGTGCACCTGAGGTTTGATCTCATCCCACTCCCAGGTTTTACGCATAAATGCGGTATCGATTTCGTTGTCGAAGTGACCGATATTACAGACCACACAGCCGCTCTTAAGCGCCGCCAGAATATCTGAACCACAGACATTGAAGTTGCCGGTGCTGGTGACTAACAGATCGGTATTACCCAGCAGATCAGCATTGACGCCCTTAGTGACATCGCCTTCGTTGTACGTTGATACAACCTCAAAACCATCTAGGCAAGCCTGCATGGCACAGATTGGATCCGCTTCAGTGACCTTAACGATCATGCCTTCTTGGCGCAGTGACTGTGCAGAACCCTTGCCTACATCGCCGTAACCTACGACTACCGCTTTTTTGCCGGACAGCAGGTGATCGGTACCGCGCTTGATGGCGTCGTTGAGGCTGTGGCGACAGCCGTATTTGTTATCGCACTTCGACTTAGTCACGGAGTCATTTACATTGATTGCAGGAATCTTTAACTCGCCACTCTTAAGCATTTCATAGAGACGGTGCACACCGGTGGTGGTCTCTTCGGTAACGCCGTGAACTGCGTCTAAAACCTCTGGGTATTTCTGGTGCAATAAACCGGTTAAGTCACCGCCATCGTCGAGAATCATATTGGCATTCCAGGGCACGCCGTCTTTCAGAACTTGCTGTTCCAGGCACCATTCATACTCTTCTTCCGTCTCACCCTTCCAAGCAAAGACTGGCGTCCCATTTGCAGCAACCGCGGCAGCGGCATGATCCTGAGTCGAGAAGATATTGCATGATGTCCAGCGCACTTGTGCACCCAATGCTTCAAGCGTTTCGATTAACACGGCGGTTTGAATAGTCATATGAATACAGCCGAGAATTCGTGCTCCGGCCAGAGGTTGCTCGGCGTGATATTTCTCACGCAGCGCCATCAGTGCCGGCATCTCTGACTCGGCGATTGAAATCTCTTTTTTGCCCCAATCGGCGAGGGAGATATCGGCGATTTTATAATCGCTAAATTTGGCTTCGGACATAAATTGTTTCCTGTTGATCAATGCTTGTATGTGGGTGTTAAACGTTAAAGAGCTTTTTATCTAAAGAGCTTTCTAGTTAGAGAGCTTTCTATTCAGAGAGCTTTCTGAAGCGCCGCTACTTTGTCGGTTTTTTCCCAAGTAAAGTTTTCTAACTCACGGCCAAAGTGGCCGTAAGAAGCTGTCTGTTGATAGATCGGTCGGCGCAGGTCGAGCATTTCGATAAGTCCCCGAGGGCGCAGATCAAAGTTGTCGCGCACAAGAGCGACAATCTCTTCATCACAGAGCTTGCCGGTGCCAAAAGTATTAACGCTAATGGATGTAGGCTCCGAGACGCCAATGGCGTAAGAGACTTGAATTTCGCAGCGATCAGCTAGGCCGGCAGCGACAATATTTTTTGCTACATAGCGTCCGGCATAGGCGGCTGAACGATCCACCTTGGTGGGATCCTTTCCGGAGAATGCGCCACCACCGTGGTGGGCCATGCCGCCGTAAGTGTCGACAATAATCTTGCGTCCGGTAAGTCCACAGTCGCCCATAGGCCCGCCAATAATAAACTGGCCGGTAGGGTTAATATGATATTGAGTACCCGCATGCAGCCATTCTTCTGGCAGCACATGCTTGATGATTTCTTCGCGCACCGCGTCCTGAAGATCCGGCAGAGCTATATTCGGCGCGTGCTGTGTAGACAGAACTACTGCATCAATCGCCACCGGCTTGCCGTTCTCATATCTCAGAGTGACCTGGCTTTTTGCATCAGGACGCAACCAGGGCAATACGCCATTCTTGCGCAGCTGGGCTTGGCGCTCCACCAGACGGTGAGCGTAGTAAATCGGTGCAGGCATCAACACAGAGGTTTCATTACTCGCGTAACCAAACATCAGGCCCTGGTCGCCGGCGCCAATATCTTTATCCTGGGCTTCATCGACGCCCTGGGCTATATCGCTGGACTGCTTGCCGATGGCATTGAGCACGGCACAGGAGTTGCCATCAAAGCCAACCTCGGAACTGTCATAACCTATACCAGTAATCACATCGCGAACAATCTGCTCCAGATCCACATAGGTATCAGTGCGCACTTCACCCGCAATAATTGTCATGCCGGTTTTGACCAGAGTCTCGACGGCGACACGAGAGTGGGGGTCATCTTTTAAAATGGCATCCAAAACCGCGTCAGAAATCTGATCGGCCATTTTATCTGGGTGGCCCTCAGAGACTGATTCTGAGGTGAAAATAGAATAATTAGACATAAACTTTTCCGTTGTAATCTGTCTTAAAATTAAGGGTTGTCGGACAGGGATTTAACAAACTGCCGCAGTTGAATTCGAAAGCCATTGCGCTGCGCCAGATAGAGGCTATTGCCCTCTACTAAGCCGGCACTCAGTGCCCAGCGAGTCAGCTCCTGAGGTTCGAGTCCGAGCCACAGATCGCCACAGGCTTTTTGTACCCAATCCTGATCGTGGGCACAGAGGTCAGTGATTAAAAGCACGCCGCCACTGTTTAGCAGCTGCGCACAGGCACTGACAATATCTCCCGGTGTTGGGTTGTGGTGCAGCACCATATTCAAAGATATACAGTCACTGCGCAGCCCTTCACTGATTGCTAGATTGGTATCGCCAAGCTTAAAGTCGATATTTTGCAGGCCCTGACTGGTGGCTCTGGTACGGCACTGCTCAAGCATCTCTGCCGAGTTATCCAGCGCCGTAACCTGCTTAAAGGTGGCCGATAATTTGCCCAGAAATTGGCCGTAGCCGGGACCGATTTCCAAGGCTGATTCCCGAGCGGCAATACTGTTATCGAGAAAGCTTTCAACGCTCTCGCCATAGTCTGACCAGCTGGCTATCAAATCCTGATTTTCTTCAAAACGTGCTGCATTCTGATTAAAGAACGCGACCGAAGCAGCAGAGCGCTCGGTGTTAATCGATTCCAGTCGGGTGCGCAGGGCGGGATCTAATGCAGCATCGTCAATCGTTTGAAACAGCACATGTTGCAGTGCCTGCAGATCTGTATCCGGATGGCTCTCGTTGCGGCGATAAAAAATTGTCGTGCCCTCGCGACGAGTTGCCACCAGTCCGGCATTGGCGAGAATCTTAAGATGATGGCTCATTGCCGACTGGCGGATATCAAACACTTGGCAGAGTTCTAGCACGCCATAGGCATTTTGTTGCAGTACCTTCAAAACCTGCATGCGCAACGGATCGCCCGCCGATTTGCAGAGCGCGGTAATAGCACCGGTATCGGTGGTTGATCTGGGCTGGCTGTCAAAATGACTGAGGTTGTCCATGAACGCGACTTTAACATAGTGATTTTTATATATCAAAATATTTTTATATAAGGTGAGGGTGGGCAAGTTAGTTATTTCACTGCGTAAAATAAGCTTAGAATAAACAGTAGCCATAGCGAATATCGGTTTACTGGTAACCTCTGGTAGGAGACAATGCGCGACTAAATTTTGACTACCAGGAGTGATGATTTATGGCCTCACGTAGAGAGCTTGCAAATGCCGTTCGCGCCCTCAGTATGGATGCTGTTCAACAGGCCAATAGTGGCCATCCAGGTGCCCCAATGGGCATGGCAGATATTGCTGAAGTTCTCTGGAATGACTATCTGAGCCATAACCCAGCCGATCCTACTTGGGTCAACCGAGACCGCTTTGTGCTTTCCAATGGCCATGGCTCGATGCTGCTCTACTCATTACTGCACCTTTCCGGCTACGATTTGCCGATTGAAGAGATCAAAAATTTCCGCCAGCTGCACTCCAAGACTCCGGGTCACCCGGAATACGGTTATGCTCCCGGTGTTGAAACCACCACTGGTCCTCTTGGCCAAGGCATCAGTAATGCCGCAGGTATGGCCCTGGCAGAGAAAGTTCTCGCCGCGCAGTTTAACCGTCCAGGCCACGATATTGTCGATCACCAAACCTACACTTTCCTTGGTGATGGCTGTTTGATGGAAGGTATCTCCCACGAAGTTTGTTCACTGGCCGGCACCTTAAAGCTCGGCAAGCTAACCGCGTTTTATGATGACAACGGCATCTCTATCGACGGTGAAGTTGAAGGTTGGTTTAGCGATGACACACCGGCACGATTTGAATCTTACGGCTGGCACGTTATTCCCAATGTTGACGGTCACGATAGCGATGCGATTAAAGCGGCTATTGAAGAAGCCCATGCTGAGACTGGCAAACCAACATTGATTTGCTGCAAAACCATTATTGGTTTTGGTTCGCCCAACAAGCAGGGCAAAGAAGATTGTCACGGCGCTGCACTGGGTTTGGACGAAGTGGCGCTGACTCGCGAAGCTCTGGGTTGGACTCATGGTCCTTTCGAGATTCCCGACGAGCACTATGCTGGTTGGAACGGCGTTGCTAAAGGTACCGCTGCACAGACTACTTGGGCCAGTCAGCTTGAAGAATATCGCGCTGAGTTCCCAGAACTAGCTGCAGAGTTTGAGCGTCGTACGCGCGGTGATCTGCCAGAAGACTTCAATGCTCAGGCTGATGCCTATATTCAACAGTGCCAGGACAAGATGGAAAAGGTTGCCTCGCGCAAAGCCTCACAGAACTGTCTCAATACCTACGGCCCAATGTTGCCAGAACTGCTTGGCGGGTCTGCGGATCTGGCCGGCTCTAACTTGACTATCTGGTCTGGTTCAAAGGACATCAGCGGCGACAATGCTGACGGCAACTATATCTATTACGGCGTGCGTGAATTCGGTATGAGCGCAATGATGAACGGTATTGCCCTTCACGGCGGTTTTGTTAATTACGGCGCCACCTTCCTGATGTTTATGGAATATGCCCGCAACGCGGTGCGCATGTCAGCTCTGATGGGACTACAGAGTATTTTTGTCTATACCCACGACTCAATCGGTCTTGGTGAAGATGGCCCTACTCACCAGCCCGTCGAGCAACTCAGCGCCCTTCGTTCCACACCTAACCTTCACACCTGGCGTCCCTGTGACACCGTGGAATCTGCGGTGTGCTGGAAAAGCGCCATAGTTCGCGGCGACGGACCCAGCGCCCTGGTGTTTAGTCGCCAAGGTCTGGCTCCTATGCCTCGCAGCACACAGCAGGTTGCTGATATTGCGCGCGGCGGCTATATCCTTCGTGATTGCGACGCGCCTCAGGCGATTGTGATTGCTACAGGATCAGAAGTTGAACTGGCCATGGTTGCTGCGGAACAGCTAGCCGAGCAGGGCACTCAGGTGCGTGTTGTCTCTATGCCCTGTGCCGAAATCTTCTCTGCTCAGGACGCCGATTATCGGGAAGCAGTGCTGCCCGCAGCGGTTAGAGCGCGTGTTGCAGTGGAAGCCTTGCATGCAGATTACTGGTACAAATTTGTCGGCCTCGACGGTCGCGTTGTCGGTATGACCAGTTTCGGTGAGTCTGCCCCCGGCGGCGAACTGATGAAAGAGTTTGGTTTCACCGTCGAAAATGTGGTGAACAATATTGTAGAGGCTATTGGCTAGTGTTACGCATAGCCATTAATGGCTATGGCCGTATCGGCCGTTCGGTGTTGCGCGCGCTCTATGAACCAGAGTCGCGCAATAGCGTACAAGTTGTCGCGATAAACGAACTCGCAGATAGCAAAACCATTGCCCACCTGACGCGCTATGACTCCACACATGGCCGCTTCCCAGGTACTGTCACTGCCACTGAAAATCTATTGACGGTGAATGGTGACGATATCGTTATTATCCACCAGCCCGATATAGAGCAGTTGCCCTGGGCTGAACTCAATGTCGATGTGGTGCTCGAATGTAGCGGTACTTTTTCCGATCGTGAAACCGCCGAGCAACACATTGCCAGTGGCGCCCAGCGCGTGTTGTTTTCTCAACCAGCGGAATCAACAGTCGATGCCACCATTGTCTACGGCATAAACCAGCACCTTCTCAGTGGCAAAGAAACCGTTATTTCCAGCGCTTCCTGCTCCACTAACTGTGTGGTGCCAGTGATTAAAGTGCTGCATGATCAGTTTGGTGTCGAGGGGGGTGTGATCACAACCATTCACTCGGCAATGAACGACCAGCCGGTAATTGACGCCTATCACAACACCGATTTACGCAAAACCCGCGCTGCCATGCAGTCGATTATTCCAGTCGACACCGGGTTAGCCCTGGGCATAGATCGCTTGTTACCCGAACTTACTGGACGCTTTCAGGCGCAAGCTATGCGCGTGCCCACGGTCAATGTCTCGGCGATTGACCTCTCTGTGATGCTCAACAGCAAAGTAGATACAGATAAAATTAATCGCGCCCTTGAACAGGCTTCCCTCGGCGCGCTCCATGGCGTACTCGGTTACACCGAAGAGCCTTTGGCCTCCTGTGATTTTAATCACGACCCGCGCAGCGGCATTGTAGATGCCAGCCAGACTCGCGTGAGTCAGGAGAAACTCGTCAAAGTGTTGATTTGGTTCGATAACGAATGGGGCTATGCCAACAGAATGATTGATACTCTGTTGCACTGGTGTTCAGCGGAGATAAACACCTGAGACCCTGAATATAATTTAATACCTAAGGACTGATATGACCGTCAAGTTAATGACCGAACTGGATCTAGCCAGCAAACGAGTACTGATTCGCGAAGACCTCAATGTACCTATCAAAGAGGGTCAGGTTACCAGCGATGCGCGCATCCAAGCCGCACTACCCACCATTCAACAAGCGATCCAAGCCGGCGCCAAAGTGATTCTGATGTCACACTTAGGTCGTCCTACTGAAGGTGAATATAACCCCGATTTTAGTATGGAGCCCGTGGGCAAGCACCTTAGCGGTTTGCTCGGCCAGCCGGTTAGGCTTGAACAGAGCTGGACTAACGGCATTGAGATGAATGATGGCGAGATCGTTATTCTTGAAAATGTGCGCTTTAATCCCGGCGAGAAAAAGAACGACGATACTCTGGCCAAAGCCTACGCCAAGCTCTGCGATATATTTGTTATGGACGCCTTTGGTACAGCTCATCGCGCTCAGGCCTCAACCCACGGTGTATCCAAATATGCGCCAGTCGCCTGTGCTGGACCATTGCTAGAAAATGAATTGAATGCGCTGGAAAAAGCTCTGGCAGCTCCGACACCACCGGTTGCTGCAATTGTTGGCGGCTCGAAGGTATCGACCAAATTGATGGTCCTCGAGACCCTTTCAGATAGAGTAGATCAGCTAATTGTTGGCGGCGGTATAGCCAATACGTTTTTGGCCGCAGCTGGCAAGCCGGTCGGTAAATCTCTCTTTGAGCTAGACCTTATTCCCGCTGCTCAGGCGCTGATGAAAAAAGTCAATATTCCCCTGCCCACCGATGTGGTGGTTGGCAAAGCCTTCTCTGAAACCGCCGAAGCGACAATTAAGTCGGTAGATGATGTTGAAGAAGACGATATGATTTTCGATATAGGCCCAGATTCCTCGGCTAAGCTTGCAGAGCTACTGCAGTTAATGGGAACCATTATTTGGAACGGCCCAGTGGGTGTATTTGAGTTTGACCAATTTGGCGAGGGTACTAAAACTCTGTCGTTAGCCATTGCTAAAAGCTCAGCATTTTCGATTGCTGGGGGTGGAGATACACTAGCTGCAGTGGATAAATATGATATTGCCGATCAAGTCTCCTATATTTCAACTGGGGGTGGCGCATTTCTAGAATATGTCGAGGGCAAAGAACTACCGGCGGTAACTATTCTTCAGCAGCGCGCCAAAGACTAAAGCGTACACTTCAGCGCATCGAAAAAAGCAGTAGCCACGAGAGCAATAGTGAAAATATTAGACAGGATAATAAATAGATAAATAAAAAGAGCTTTTAAAAGAAAGCTATTAAAGAGATCAAAAACAGCGCGATAAAGAATTTATAAAGTATTTATAGAGGAACAGTACTATGGCACTAATCTCGTTAAGACAGATGTTAGACCACGCGGCCGAGCAGGGCTATGGCGTGCCCGCATTTAATGTAAACAACCTTGAACAGATGCGCGCGATTATGCTCGCCGCTGATCAAACTAACAGCCCAGTGATTGTTCAGGCCTCTGCTGGCGCACGCAAATATGCTGGCGCACCGTTCCTGCGGCATTTGATTCTCGCCGCCATCGAAGAGTGGCCGCACATCCCAGTTTGTATGCACCAAGATCACGGCACCAGCCCGACGATCTGTCAGCGCTCAATTCAGCAAGGCTTTAGTTCGGTAATGATGGACGGCTCCCTAGAAGACGATGGCAAGACGCCTTCCAGTTATGAATACAACGTTGACGTTACTCGACGTACCGTCGATATGGCTCATGCCTGCGGTGTTTCGGTAGAGGGCGAGCTGGGTTGCCTAGGTTCGCTGGAAACCGGTGAGGCGGGTGAGGAAGACGGCTCAGGGGCCGAGGGTAAGCTGACTCTCGAGCAGATGCTCACCGATCCAGAAGAAGCCGCCGACTTTGTTTCAAAAACCGGCGTCGATGCTCTAGCCATTGCCTGTGGTACCTCACATGGTGCCTACAAATTTAGCCGTCCGCCCACAGGTGATATTCTCGCTATAGACCGAATCAAGGAAATCAATCGCCGTATCCCCGGAACTCATCTAGTGATGCACGGTTCATCCTCGGTACCTCAAGAATGGCTGCAAGTTATCAATCAGTACGGCGGAGAAATTCCTGAAACCTATGGTGTTCCCGTGGAACAGATCTGTGAAGGCATTAAACACGGTGTGCGCAAAATCAATATAGATACCGATCTGCGCCTTGCCTCCACCGGAGCTGTGCGTCGTTTCTTGGCAGAAAATCCATCGGCGTTTGATCCCCGCGCCTTCCTGAAAGAAACCACTACCGCAATGAAAGATATTGCCGTGGCACGCTATGAAGCCTTTGGTACTGCAGGCAATGCTTCCAAGATCAAGGTGTTGAGCTTGGATGCTATGACTGAGCGTTATCAGAGCGGCGAGTTAGATGCACAAATAAACTGATTCAGATCATAAAGAGTTAAGTTAAAAAGGGCGCTTAGGCGCCCTTTTTTATGTCGCAGACGAAAGTGCATGGCTGGAGGCTAGCTGTGGCCTACAGCTCTACCAATAATCACTTGCTTAGCACTTAAGTACTAGTACCGACTTATTATTTCTCTTCAAGTAAGGATTCTCTAGTATCCCCTTCGTGCCTTTAATTCTAAAGGCACGTAATGAAAGGAGTATTCAGGATGAAAACCTTTTTGAATTTCGGGTTAATTATTCTTCTAACACATTCAATTACTGCAATTTCAAATGATCCATTTCCGGTTGATAGTGAAAGCTTAGAAAAACTTTTTCAACCCGTTGACCAAACTATGCAAGATAGACTATTTGAAGAAAATCAATTTTCACTAAAACGAGCGACCTATTTTGGAAAACGCCATCGAATTGTAAAAGTAAATATGGATTTACTTGCTGATAACGGAAGAGCATTTGTTGTTAATCCATTTGATGATATTCAATTTATTGTTAATACAGCAGAGATAAAAGTCTATGGAGGCGGATTATCTCAGCGCTGGGTAGGTAACTTGTTAGATCCACGTCTGGACCTTGCAGAAGCAGATATCCCTGTGGCGTTTAAAAAGCAGCTAAATACTATGGGAATTAATATTTCGGCCACCCGTATTGTGAAGCCAGCACACCATTTTGATAAAGATACAAAAGTAGGTATCACCTCTGATCCAAACAAAGAGGTTATTACTAGTAAAATCTATGTTAGCGGAAAATTTCCAGAATATGGAGTGCGCTATCGATTACTGCCGATTAATCAAAGTGCGGATTACCATCTAATCATTGAACTTGATAATTCTAAACAATTAATGAGTGGGAAAAGTGCAATTGCCCAACAACGTCGGAACGCACACTTAGAATTCAGTGAAAGACTAAATTTAGAGGAAGCGAAATCTAAATCTCAAAAACAAGGAGATTTAAAATGAAAAATATCATAATTACAGTGCTTTTCTTGGTGTTAGCATCCTCAAAAACATTTGCCCTTGATCAAGAAATTAGGGTTCTTTCAGTATTTTCCACTAATGCAAGCGATCCATCATTTATCCCCAAGATTGTAGATTCGTTAGGCGTTTTTGCGGATACATGGTCCAATTCAAATGTGACTATGCCAATCACGCTATTAAATAAAACTAATCCGATACCGTTGAATGCAAGCTTAGCTGGAACTTCATCACAGCAGCATCAGCAAGCTGAGATCTTGCAAACACTCAAAGCTTTACGAAACAGTCATGGAGCGGACCTTGTGGTTGTTTACACCGCTGGTATCTCCGATGCATGTGGCGTGGCACCGACTGAATTCTGGATAAGCTCCAGTAATCCGACAACCTTTATGGCTCCTTTTGATGTGCGAGGAGCGGAGGTAGGCTACATTGCCATAGTCGATGTTAGCTGCCCTGAAGACGTAACAGCGCACGAATTAGGGCATTTATTTGGAGCAGGGCATGTCACTGCTCCTGGAGGGTCGCATCCATATTTGTTTGATGATAGCCATGCCGATGCTCAGGTTTTCAATATTCCTCCACCGATAAATATCTTAATCAACTATCGAACGATAGTGTCTGACACCGCAGGAGAATGCGCTAATCAAATATTTCCGTGTACATTGCAAAAAAGGTTCTCAGTAAGGCCCGACCATGACAATCTCAATACGGTACAAAAAACTGCACTGTCAGTTGCAAATTACCGACAAACCCCAATCATTCTCGCGTCGCCAACGAATTTATGGGGCTATTTAGTCGCCTCATGCTCTCCTCCTCCCTACGATCTGCATAAGATTTTTTGGAGTGAAGGTGGCAGTAATGTAGCCATAGATCATTATGAGATTTTCTACTCCCAGCTACCCACAGGTAGTTACATTTATGGCTGGTCCAATTCATTTGCGTCGACAGACGCCTATGTGGGGGGACTTGATGCCAGCGTTAAGGTAAGGGCATGCACTACAACACTCTGCTCAAATCTATCGGCGGGCAGCTATCTAGCTACTTGGGGTTGTGACTAACCATATATTGTCTTCGTCGAAGGGCGCTCTGGCGCCCTTTTTTTGTACGCTTGTTACAGATCAGGCTGTGAAAAAAATCCGTCTGCTGGGCCCTAAGATAGTTATTAGCACTAATCTATCGGTATAATCGGCAATAGCGGTTGTATTTCAACATCCATATCTTTCTTTTTACCCACAGGGTTTGTTATGTCAGAATTTGCCAATGTAAGCGTCAATCTAGAAGCCAATGTTTATTTCGACGGTCAGGTGACCAGCCGGGCCATAGTGCTTGCCGACGGTACTCAGAAAACCCTCGGAGTGATGTTACCCGGTGAATATGAATTTGGTACCGAGGTCCGCGAGTTGATGGAAATCACCTCGGGTCAGTTGGATGTTCTGTTGCCGGGCGCGACAGAATGGCAGGCTTATACTGGCGGCAGCGCATTTGATGTCCCCGCCGCAGCGACGTTTTCGGTTCGAGTGCAGCAGATTACTAACTATGTCTGTTCATACTTTGCCTAGGGTTAAAACCTTATTACTGTGCGGCTTATTACTGAGTAGCCTATTACTGTGACAAAAGATTCTCGCACCAACCAGCAACCGAATAATCCACTGCACGGGCTTACGCTCGAGGCAGTGGTGACTCAGCTAGTTGATAGCTATGGTTTTCCGTATCTGGCGGAGAGAGTCAAAATCAACTGTTTCAAAAGTGACCCTTCGATAAAATCTAGCCTCAAGTTTTTGCGCAGAACCCTCTGGGCCCGCGAGCAGGTTGAGAAGCTCTATGTCGCCAAATTTGCCAATGTCCAATCCAAGCAGCTTAAGGCTAAACCCGAACCAAAACCTGAATCTAAAACTAAGACTGAGCCCAAGCCGCCCAGTGCGCCTAACCCTTGGGCCTCTGGCGCATACAAAAAGTCCTAGATCCTTTCCCCCGCAAGTAATCGGCTAACCAGTCTCAGTTATATAACACCGTTTCTTCAATCCCTAACTGATTGGTTTGTGTCAGTGTGCGGAAAGAATAAGGAGAACGCTTTTAATAGGACTGTCTCAGTATTCCGCAATTTATTTGCCCCAAGATAAAATTTTTTAACCGGG
>Ga0102816_1000221_pt1 | contig 25990 bp, 26 predicted proteins | sample ColrivemetaGS545_FD_84509 | JGI IMG/M metagenome (GOLD analysis project Ga0102816, IMG submission 84509) | Estuarine microbial communities from the Columbia River estuary - Flood tide non-ETM metaG S.545 | ecosystem: Environmental > Aquatic > Marine > Intertidal zone > Estuary | place: USA...
ATTCCATATCGGTCGCCTCTCCATCCATTAGAGCGGAGAGTGATTGATCTAAGCGTTCTTTGTGATCGCTCATTAATTTACCTCGTCAACACGAAAGTGAGTTACCTTAACATTAGCCTTAATAACGGCCGAACTTATAGCGCGGTTTTGCAAATAGTGTGGGTAAGACCCATGTTTATATAAAAGGTTCATCATTCTTTTAATGACCTTCAACTAATTCCACTACACGTGCATCAATGGCCTCTCTGCCACGAAAAATGCGCGATCTAATAGTGCCTACAGGGCAGTCCATCACCGCGGCAATATCCTCATAGCTCAGGCCTTCATACTCTCTCAGCGTCACCGCAGTTCGGAGGTCCTCCGGCAGTTCAATAATAGCCTGGTTGATCGCCACTTCAAGCTGATCGCGAAACAGCTGGTTCTCGGGTGAACTGTGATCTTTTAGGCTGTCGCTGCCAGAGTAATACTCCGCATCGTCTAGATCAACATCCGAGGATGGTGGTCTTCTGCTGCGTGCGACCAAATAGTTTTTTGCGGTATTCACAGCAATTCGATAGAGCCAAGTATAAAACTGGCTGTCGCCCCGAAACTTGGGCAGTGCGCGGTAGGCCTTAATAAAAGCCTCTTGCACAACGTCGCGCACCTCATCGCTATCGCGAATAAACCGCGCCACGATGGCATGTACTTTATATTGATACTTTAGAACCAGCAGATCAAAGGCGCGTTTGTCGCCTTTCTGAACTCTGACAACCAACTGTTGGTCAGTGGGTTCTGTTTTCTGTTCTGTCATCTAGCAATCCATTTAGCCTACATATCCAGTTTATTATCTTTTTCTGCCGCATTCGTGGTGCGATAAAAGTTAACCCCAATCATAGACAGACCGCTGGGTCTCGATTTAGTTCGCTTGCAACTTTGGCTTATACTATCATGCCGCGTCAACCTATTGTGGCCAGCAAATGAAACCAACCAATCTATATGATGTGCTGATTATTGGCAGTGGTGCGGCAGGCTTAACCGTCGCCCTCCAGCTAGACCCAAGTCTGCGCGTCGCGCTTATCAGTAAAGCCAGCCTTCAAGGGGGTGCCTCTTGGTTAGCCCAGGGCGGCATAGCGGCCGTTATCGACAAAGATGACAGCGCTGAAGCGCATATTGCCGACACACTTGCCGCAGGTGCAGGTCTCTGCCACGAAGACGCCGTGCGCTTTGTAGTTGAAAATGGGCCCAAGGCGGTACACTGGTTAATCGACAGTGGTGTCGACTTTACCAAGGAAGTGGTCGAGGGAAATGGAGAGGAAAATGGAGAAGGGAATGGAGAGCCAAGCTATCACCTCACTCAGGAAGGCGGTCACAGCCATCGCCGTATTTTGCATACAGCAGATGCCACTGGCAAAGAAATCACCGGCACCTTGGTCGAGCGCGCTCTGGCCGCCGAAAATGTGCAAATCTTTGAGCATCACTGTGCCGTCGACCTCGTTACGCAAGCGGATAAAAGCTCGCGTAAAATACGCTGCACCGGCGCCTATATCCTCGATATTAATAGCGGCGATGTTGAACTGCTGCAGGCCAAGAGCGTTGTCTTAGCATCCGGCGGCGCGAGCAAAACCTACCTTTATACCAGCAACCCAGACGGCGCCAGCGGTGATGGTATCGCTATGGCTTGGCGTCGTGGCTGCCGTGTCGGCAACCTCGAATTTAACCAGTTTCACCCTACCTGCCTTTATCACCCCAAGGCCAAGTCATTCCTGATTACCGAAGCACTGCGCGGTGAAGGAGCGATTCTTAAACTGCCCGATGGCACGCCATTTATGCAGAATTTTCATACAGACGCAGAGCTGGCACCAAGGGATGTAGTGGCCCGAGCTATTGACCACGAGATGAAACGCCTCGGCAGTGACTGCCTGTATTTGGATATCAGCCACAAGCCAGCTGAATTTATTATCGAGCACTTCCCTACTGTTTATAAGCGCTGTCTGGAATTTGGTATCGACATCACCACCACACCGATCCCAATAGTTCCAGCCGCCCACTACACCTGTGGTGGCATAGTGGTGAACACTAAAGGGCAAACTGATCTGCGCAATCTATATGCCATTGGCGAAAGCGCTTTTACCGGGCTCCATGGTGCAAATCGCATGGCCAGCAACTCGCTATTAGAATGCTTGGTTTATGCCCAGGCAGCAGCCACTGAAATCAACCAGCTCAATGACAAAATTCCACAGCCTGACTTTGTTCGCCCCTGGGATGAATCACAGGTTGAGTACTCGGATGAGAATGTGGTGATTTCTCATAACTGGGATGAGTTGCGGCGCTTTATGTGGGATTACGTCGGCATTGTGCGCACAGACAAGCGCCTTCAGCGGGCTCAGCACCGCATCCAACTGCTGCAAAAGGAAATCCAAGAGTTTTACAGTAACTATAAAGTGGGTCGAGATCTGCTGGAACTGCGCAATCTCACCACAGTCGCTGACTTGATTATTCGCTGCGCCCTGCAACGCAAAGAGAGTCGCGGACTGCACTACACGCTCGACTATCCGCAACTGGCACCGATCGCCAAAGATACCATTCTGGTGCCGATCAACTTTGCTGGGCAGGATGTGATTATCAATCTCGATTAGGCGCTTAACGAAACTATTAGCCAAAAGCCCGACCGATCAGCACCATTCGTAACAGCCGATGCTGCGGGGCAGATAGAGCATCTCTGGGAAGTACCCGAACGACCTGTCGCCCCTGGGGCAACTTGAAATACAGGATTACTAAGTAACGAGTAGCGAACTGTGTTGGCGCTAACACCAGCTCCACTGTCTCCCCTGCCTCCCCTTCCTCAAGAGCCTCAAAAGCCTTGAGTGCAGACACCAATCGCCATCGATCCTCACTGGCATCCAGCATAATCAGCGTCTCGGGACTCTGACCTAGGTAATCCACAATTAGCCAACGAGCCGCTAAACCAAGACTTAGCAGACCCATTATCTTTGCCCAGATTAATAGCGGCAATGCAGCAATCAGTGCGCTTGCGATGATAACTAGAACCAGCCGCGCACTGAGATAATAGAATGAGGGTCGAAGCTGAAACTCAGCCGAGTTGGGGGCGGGACTCATGAATAATCTGCACAATCCTTTGCATATCGGGGTTTTCCGGTGCCTGACGCTTCATCAGCCACATAAACAGCGACTGGTCTTCACTTTCCAACAGCACCTCAAAACGTAGCTGATCAGCTTCTTCCAGAGTCTCGTAAAAATTCTCAACAAATGGCTCAAGAATCAGGTCGAGTTCCAACATGCCACGGCGACAAGCCCAGCGCAGACGATTTTTATTCATAGCTAATCAATCATTGTTTTAAAGCCGCATTATAAGAGACAATCTCTCAATAACCTACTCAGTCGACAAAGGATTGGCTATGACTCTGCAAACTTCCTCCGGTGGCGATTCTGCTCTCGCAGGTTCAGCCCGCGGCTATATCAAACTCTCGGGGCCCGACAGCGGCAAATTTTTACAGGGTCAGGTCACCTGCGATATGGATAGCCTCAGCCCATCAAACAGTATTGATGGCGCCCACTGCACCCCCAAGGGGCGTATGGTGTTTCTGTTTACCGCCCACTGTGATGAAGATGGCAGCATTATCTTGGAAGCTCATCCATCGATCATTGATAGCGCCCTCGCCAATCTAAAAAAATATGGGGTGTTTTTTAAAACTGAAATTACCGATATCAGCGACAGCTATTCGAACAACCAGACTCATCTATCCGATCTCGAGCGATTGCGGGCAGGAAAAGCTGAAGTAGTTGCTGAGACTCTCGAGATGTTTATTCCACAAATGCTCAATCTCGATGCACTTGGATATATCAATTTTAAGAAAGGCTGTTACACCGGCCAAGAAATTATCGCCCGCGCTCATTATCGCGGTGCCGTTAAACGCCGCATGCATCACCTAGCACTGACCACAGAAAGTCTGCCCAGCCCGGGTGACGAAATTAAAGATAATCAGGGCAAGAGCATCGGTAATATCGCCAGCGCCGTTAGAGCTGAGGATACCAAGGTTGAAATACTGGCAGTGCTCAACGACAAATACAGCGACACCAATGAAATGCAGATTGGCGATCAAGCGCTGACCGCAGTCACCCACCTTCCCCTACCCTATGAGATTCCAACCAGCCCGTGAACGAGTTATTGGGCTGGCTATCTGATCATCAGCAACTATTGGTCTGGGCGGGCGTTGTATCATTTGTCGTTTTTATCCTCAGCCTTTTATCACTGCCCTGGTTAGTGGCACAGATTCCCGAAGATTATTTTTTACCCAAAAAGCGCCAGCCTGCGGAGTGGAAGCGCCTGCATCCAGCTGTTCGAATACTGGCTTTAATGGGCAAGAATTTGATTGGTTATGGTTTGATAGTTACCGGCCTGCTGATGCTGTTTTTACCGGGCCAGGGAATTCTTACTCTGGTGATGGGCCTTCTATTGGTCGACTATCCCGGCAAGTTTAGGTTAGAGCGGAAGCTGGTTAAAACACCGGCGATACTAAATAGTCTTAATTGGTTGCGCAAAAAAGCCAAGAAACCACCGCTGATAATATAGTTACATAAGCCCTGAGATTTCTCCCTTCGGTCGAAATAACAGAATCATGCTGCTAAACCAAAACAATGCACCCTCATCCCGACAGAGCGCAGCGACGAGGGACCTCAAACTCCCAGCCCACCCCCAAACTCAACACCCGCATCAACCGCAACAACCCCTATCTAGCTACCTCAGGCAAATAAACCACCTTTCCAAAAACCACCTCATTACCCGCCCGCGGTGCCAACGGAATATTCCGCGCCAACAGTAAACTCACCAACGCCATACCCGACCCCATCAAAAACACCAGCATCGGCGACACCAACCAAATCAAACCAAATAGCGCCGGTATCACCACCGCAGCAATATGGTTAATCGTAAACGCCACACCAGCAGTCGACGCCATATCCGCCGGATCAGCGATCTTCTGAAAATAAGTCTTAATCGCAATGGCGAGAGAGAAAAATAGGTGGTCAGCCACATAGAGCACCGCCGCCCAGTTGGCGCTCTCAACAAACGCGTAGGCGGTAAATACACAGAACAGGCCACAGTATTCAAAGGTCAGTGCCCGACGCTCGCCAATACGGCCCACCAGAGCACCTATGCGACCGGCAAAGGCCCAATTAAAAAGATGATTAACAATAAATAGAGCCGCGATATTACTGACGCTATAGCCGAATTTTTCGACCATTAAAAAACCGGCAAAAACAGTAAATATCTGTCGCCGTGCACCGCCCATAAATGTCAGGGCGTAATACAGCCAGTAGCGTTTGCGCATCAGCAGATGCTTGCGCTGTGGTGTCTTGGCTTGAAAACGCGGAAATCCCAACCAGGCAAACAGGGTTAATCCCAGACAACAGCCACCACCGATAACATAGATCATCTCGTAGCTAAGACTCAGGTGGTCTTGAGCCAGCCATAAAAAACTATAGGCCAGCAGTGACGCCATGGAGCTTACTGCGATTAAGCGACCGAGCATCGCCGGCGCTTCCTCAATACTCAACCACTGCAGCGACAGTGACTGCTTAATGGTTTCGAAATAGTGAAAACCCACAGACATCAAAAAGGTCGACAAATAGAGGCCAATCACCGAGGGCAAATAACCGGTTATCGCTACCCCAATTCCTAACAATGCCAGAGAGAGATAAGCAAAGGTCTGCTCTTTAATAACCAGTAATACCAGCACCGCGGTAAAAGCTAAAAACCCAGGAATTTCACGAATACTTTGTAGCATGCCGATTTCAGCACCCGTAAAAGCGGCTCGCTCGATCACAAAATTATTTAACAGAGCCATCCAAGTAGCGAAGGCCAAAGTCATGGCGACCGACATAACAATTAACAAGTTTTTGGGGGTCTGCCAGGATTTTGTTGCCACGTTAAATAAACTCCGCTTGATAAGTACCGTGAAATAGCCCCATTAGTTTAGCCCAGAAGCCGCAAATGGATTCGCACTTTGATGTGCATTTTGCAAAATAATCTTATTTATTCCCGGTCTGCAATCTACGAACAGTCTCTATTTTTTGATAATAGCGCTACAAAACAAGCTCTTAGCTTAGCTATAAACCACTGGCATCATAGTTGCTTGGGTTCCCTGACAAATGGACTAAATACTATTTCAAGGAGCTCTACAAATGACAATCGCAATCAAACCCATCATAGGTAGCAATGGAAATGATCAGCTAAATGGTGGTAATGGCCACGAACTACTCTCCGGCAGAGGGGGCAACGATCTGATCATTACAGGCAATGGCCACGACGTCGCCCACGGTGGTGCAGGTAACGACGAAATACACGGCAATTCTGGCAACGACACACTCTACGGAAGCGGCGGACCCTCTTTTGTCGACCTCAGTGGTTTTACCATTGCCAATGATTACGAAGGCAGTGTCATTTTTCAATCGGAAAGTGCTGGCTACAAAAACTCACTGGGCAGCTACAAGGTCTCGGCCGAGGGATTGATTACTGGGGTGCAGTTTCATTTTCCCAATGCTAGCCTGCCAGGTTCAGGCGGCAGCACGCAGTCGGGAACAGAGAGCGAGCTGAGCCTGCAAGCTGGCGATCAGCTGGGATTTTTTATCATTGCCAACGGGTACTCCTATAACAACAGTTATCAACATATGGACTTTGATAACGGCGGCTTGCAGTTTAGAAATAGCGATGGCTCTATCGCCAGTGTTAACTCGGTCAATCCAAGCCTCTGGTATGTAGACCAAGACGGCAGCGAAACTCAGCTGATCTACAACGCTTACCACACCGCTGCCGGGGTCGCGAATAACAACTACCAGCTCAACGCCGATGGCATAGCCCATACAGTGGGACTGGCCGACAGCGATGCCGGATTGGTTACGCTGGGTTTTGAAGATCTCTACAACGGCGGTGATAGAGACTTTGATGACGCGGTTTTCTCAGTCGATGTAGGCACCTCTAATGCACAGGTTCTGGATCCCAATATTGCCAATAGCGATACTGGTGTCGATCAAAACCAGCCAACCTACAGCTACCAGACTATGGCTGATGGCGCTATTCACAAGTTCGATGCAGCGGGCAATTTTATCGCAGTATCCGAACAGAATGACGAAATCCATGGCGGTAATGGCAACGATGATATTTATGGTCGCGCGGGAAATGACCAGCTCTTCGGTGACGGCGGCAACGATATGATTGAGGGTGGCACGGGCAATGATTCCATCTGGGGCGGCTATGGCAATGACCAGATATCTGGCGGCAAAGGCAATGACAACCTCTACGGTGACAGCGGTCACGACAGCATAAACGGCGACTCCGGCAATGACGCTATAGACGCTGGCAGTGGCAATGACTCTGTCCATGGCGGCAAGGGCGACGACAGTATTCTCGGCGGCTCTGGCAATGACCAATTACACGGCGATACAGGGGCAGATACGCTTTTCGGCGGCAGCGGCAATGACACACTCAAGGGTGGCAATGATAACGATAGCCTCTACGGCGACAACGGCAATGACAATCTCGATGGTGGCGTTGGCAACGATATCCTCTACGGCGGTTCCGGCAACGACAACCTGAAAGGCGGCTCGGGAGACGACCTGATCTATTCCGGTGCCAACAAGGATGTGGTCGACGGCGGCTCAGGTATGGATACAGTGTCCTACGACTATGCCGACAGCGGCGTGAATATTGACCTGCACCGCAAAAAAACTACTGGCGGTGATTCAGATACGCTTAAGTCTATCGAGAATGCGACTGGCTCAGATTACAGCGACAGCCTGCGCGGCAATCGTCTCGACAACCGTCTTGAAGGGGGTAATGGCAACGACGTTATTCGCGGTATGACTGGCGCAGATGTTCTTGTGGGCGGCTTGGGTGCGGACTCTTTCACCTGGCGTCAGAGCGACCTCGATGGGAGTCTCGATCAAATTCTCGACTTCGCCCTGGGCGAAGACAGCCTGAATCTAGATGTGAGTGCCTCTCTGGCAAACCGTGAACTGGACGAGTGGTTGATGCTCGAAGTCGGGGACGATAGCAGCCAACTATTCGCCGATTTGGATGGTGACGGCGACTTCGCCGATGCAATTGCCTTTGCAGAACTGCAGGGTGTCAGCACAGACTCCCTTGATGATTTGAGTATTTCAGTTGCCTAAAATACTGTCCGATCGCACAACCTTTGTCTCGGCGGTAAAACGAGTGGTCCAGATGATTCTGGGCCATTCTTTTATGACCAATTTGGCGGCGTTTTGCATTCCCCTCTATACATTGCAAATTTTTGACCGAGTTATCACTACCGGCAGCTATGAATCACTGTGGATGCTGGCCCTCGGCGCGCTGATTATTTCCACTAGTGGCCTGCTCTTCGAACAGCTGCGACGCAAAACCCTAGTCAACTTTAGCCACTATTTAGATCAGCAGGTAGGCGGTCATATAAACGCAGAAATACGCCGTGGTTTTGCCGGTAAAAACCTCTATCGCAAAGTTAAATTATTTAACCAGCATTTAAGTTCTGGCGCCGTAGCAAGTATTCTGGACCTGCTCTGGTTGCCTATTTCGGCAGTCATTATATTTCTCCTGTCACCTGTATTGGGGCTGTTTATGCTATCGGTAAATCTGTGTTTTTGCCTGATTGCCTACGCTAAATTTAAACAGCAAAAACCCTCTCTCGACGAGGGCTTAATCTACTGGCCGGAAAAAACCCAGCGCTGGCTCAACTCGACCAACACTCTTGAGCACTGGGAACAGGCCCAACCGCCTGTAGATATTTCAAACAGCCAGCGTCACGGACTACTGAGCGATATGCACAGTAGCCTGAGAACTCTATATCAATTGGGAACTCCCACTATTGGCGCTATATTGCTATTGCAAAACAGCCTCTCACCTGGTGGTTTTATTGCCGCACTAATCATTTCCGCCAGAGCTATTGCGCCCTTCGATATGCTCTTTGCCAACAGCACTGTGCTCTCGCTGGGCAAGCAGGTGGTAATCGAAGTCTGCGACTATTTTGATCAGCTCAGCCAGCGTAAATCCGCTGGCTACTCTGGCGCTATTCAGGGATTGATTGAACTAAAAAATCTCAGTGTCGACGACCCACTGAATCCTCAGCACAAAACCGTTTTGTCGAATATAAGCTTGCAGGCAAGTCCCGGTGAGATCACTGCGCTTGTTGGCTCCATAGGTGCGGGACAGAGCGATGTGATCAAACTGTTGCTCGGCGAACATTCAGAGCAATCCGGTGACTGCCTGATTGATGGCAAACGCCGCAATGACTGGTGCTCAAAGAGCTTGCAGCGTGAAATAGCGCTGGCTGGGGAAGCGGTACATCTGCCCGAGGCAACCATACTTCAGCTCGTCAGCCGTTTTGCAGCAGTCAATGAAACTCAAGCAATACAGGCAGCTCAGGTAACTGGGCTCAATCAACGGCTTGTGGAACTGAATATCGCCTATGACTTTACTCTGACTGACAAGGCTCGAAGCACGGCTATTGGCGTTCAACTTGAGCGCTTAATCAGCCTCACAGCAGTGGTCGCCAGCGAGGCCAAAATTGTTTTATTGGAAAATCCTGAAAGCTACTGCAGTGTACTTATGCTTAATCAGTTACAGCACACATTGCAGTTTCTGCAGCAGCAAAATCGATGCGTGATTTTAACCACCAACTCTAAACAGCTGATCAAACTGACCCAGCGCACCTATCTCTTTGAGAACGGCGCAGTTGTGCCGCCTTCTCATTCACTGGTCAGCGCTCAGCGGGTCGCCTAAACCTTATGCTAGATAATCTCGCCCCCCTCAAAGATCAGTCCCTGCGCAAGAGAACCACTGTCATTCTCGGGCTTAGCCTATTGGCTTTTTCACTCTGGGTTGCTCTGGCCCCAGTGGAGAGCGCAGTATTGGCCAAAGGTCATATTCGTGCCATCGAAGACAGTAAGCCAATTCAACATCTGCGCGGCGGTAAAATTTCATCCATTGATGCGCGCTCCGGCACTGAGGTCTCCAAGGGCGATATACTTTTGCAGCTGGATGTCTCGGAGGAGCAGTCTGCATTAAAAGCCAATCTTCGGGACTACTTGATGACTTTATTGGAAATGGAGATTGCCCAGACCCATATCAACCAATTTGAGCAACTGCGGTTTTCAGAAAAGGTCTTGCTGTTGGCAAAGCGCCTTCAGGAAACCGCGACACTGAGTCTGAGGCAACAGAGCTTCGCTGAAACTGTAGAGCGAAAAAACAACCAATTGGCGCTGCTCGACAGCCGCGAGCAGCAACTACAGTTATCGATTCAGGCCCAGCAGATCGAAAATCAGGCACGACTCGGACGCTTTAAATTGCTGACCAAACAACACACAGGGATGTTGGCTCTGGCAGAGAAAGACTATGTTTCAGAAATTCAGCTTGATGAAATAGCCCAGCGGGTTATCGACTCGCGCAGCGCAATTGACAGCAGTAGACAAAAAATAGCCGCCGCAGAGTCAGAACTAAAACAGATTCCTATTCAACGAAAAATGCTCACTTCGGAACTTAGTCAGCAGGCCAATCTGGACAGCAATCAAGCACAACATCGGATTATCAGCATTGAAGACAATATCAATCGGCTGAAAAATCGCATTGCCAATGGCACAATTAGAGCGTCCCACGATGGCGTAGTGACTCATCTAAAAAGAAAGAATCCAGGCGAGACGGTTATGCCAGGAGAAGACATTATGCGACTGGTGCCGAACAAAGAAGAATTACTAATCGAAGCGCGTGTTCGCCCCACAGATATTGACCTAGTATGGCCTGGTCAGGTTGCCCGGATTCGCCTGACAGCATTTAATAGCAGAGCGACTCCCTTATTAGAAGGCAAAGTGCACTGGGTTTCAGCCGATCGACATGAGGATGCCGAAGGCTATTACTTTATTGCTGAGGTACGCATCGACAAGCATCAACTAGATAGTATTCCGCAGCTTTATCTCTCCAGCGGCATGCCAGCTGAAACGATTCTGGTCACCGCCAAACGCAGTATTGCAGCCTACCTATTTGAGCCTCTGCTAAGAGGAATTAGTCGCAGCCTGCGAGAGAGCTAACCGTTTATAAAGGCGGAAACTGCCAGTCTATGGGGGCGCCACCCTGTTGCTGCAAAAAATCATTGGTCGCGGAAAAATGCTTGCAGCCCAAAAAGCCACGATAAGCGGATAGCGGCGACGGGTGCACAGACTTCAATACCAGATGCCGGGACTGATCAATAAAGGCGCCCTTCTTCTGGGCATAGCTGCCCCACAACAAGAACACTATGCCTTCACGCTGATCATTTAAGGCCCGAATAGCCCGATCGGTAAATTGCTCCCAGCCCCTGCCCTGATGGGCACCGGCATCGGCCTGTTCAACAGTCAAGGTGGCGTTTAATAGCAACACACCCTGCTCCGCCCAGCTGGTCAGACAGCCGTGACCCGGCGGCACCAGACCTAGATCAGCTTGCAATTCTTTATAGATATTGGCCAACGAAGGAGGCACTTTGACACCGGGCAATACCGAGAAGCACAGGCCGTGAGCCTGACCTGACCCATGGTAAGGATCCTGCCCCAGAATCACCACGCGCACCTTATCGAAGGGCGTGGTGTCGAAGGCGCCAAACCATTGTGACGCCGGCGGGTAAATTATTTTCCCCGCCGTTTTTTGAGCCATTAAAAACTCACGCAACTGCGCCATATAGGGTTTATCAAACTCTTCCCCTATTGCGCTACACCAGCTTGGGTGTAGCTTGATCTTTCCTTGATCCGCCATATCCATCTCATATTCTGTTTTCAGTTTAAAACTCCTAACCGCCGGTTGCCGGCGAATGGTAACATGCCGGCCATGAAACCTGTCTCAACACTCAATATCTGGCGTCTTACTTGGCCAACCATGCTCAGCAACACGCTCTATATGCTAATGGGTGTCGCGTTTTTGAAGATGGCGGGGACCTTTGGCACAGATGCGGTTGCCGCTGTAACCACAGGGCAGCGTCTCTACTTTGTTCTGCACGCCATTATGATGGGCCTCTGCAGTGGCACCACGGCTATGGTCGGACGCTATTGGGGTGCCAACGATAAAAAGATGGCCGGACGCTTTGCCGCACTCTCGGTGCTGGTCTTTGTCATCGATGGCGCCTTACTGTCCTGGATTGCCATTCCTTTTCTCGACCAGCTTATCGGGATGTTTAGCCTGGCCGATGAAGCGCATATTATGGCCATAGAGTTCACCTTCTGGACCGCTGTTTATGCACCGGCAGTGTTGATCACACTGGTCTTTAATATGTCATTTCGCGCTGTCGGCAATGCGACCACACCACTTTGGACAGCCCTAATCGGTGTTGCTCTGAGTATAGCGCTGGGTGGAGGACTAACCTTTGGCTGGGCCGGCCTGCCCAATCTCGGCCTAAACGGTATAGCTATTGGTGGTGGTATTGGCATCGCCGTGACTATAGCCGCCTATTTACTAATTTGGGTTCTCGGGTGGCTTTCCTTTAAGCCGACAAATCCGCTGCCGGATATTGTCAAAAATGGTAAAAAACTGATTGATATCGGCATGCCCGCCGCCTTTGAGCAGGCCTTTTTTCAAGCCGGCATGCTGCTGTTTATGGTCTTCCTATCCAGCTATGGCAACGCCGCCTTTGCTGCCTATGGTATCGGCCTATCGATTCTCGGTTTGATTATTGTTATCGCCTTTAGTTTCTCGATCTCCGCGGCAACACTGGTCAGTCAGCATCTCGGCGCTGGCGATAAAGAAGGTGCCTATGATGCCGGCTGGCGCACCATGCGCACCTGCGTCTATTTGATGATCGGCTGCAGCCTCGTCATGGGCTTCTATGCTGAAGAGATTGCGCGATTTATGATCGACGATCCAGAGGTCATGCGGAATATGGTCAACCTCACCTATGTGCTCTGTTTTAGCCTGCCGTTTATGGGCGTGGAATTCAGCATGGCCGGTTCACTGCGCGGCGCTGGCGATACTCGCTTCCCGATGATGGTTACCATTTTTACTATGCTATTAACGCGATTGGTATTGCCGCTGGTACTGATTGAAATGGGCGCCGATGTAATCTGGCTCTACGGCATGTCACTGGTCGATTTCGCCATTAAAGCAAGTCTAAATATGTGGCGGTTCCGTAAAAAAGCGTGGTTGGGTGACGATTAATCCGTCGCTAAAATTTCGATAATAAGTCAACGGTTAAAGTATTAATGTCTCACGCAAATTCAACTCTGCACTTTAATAAGCAATATGATCTGCAAATAGCCTACTGGCTGCTTGCCTGCGCCGCTGTTATATTCGGCATGATCCTTCTCGGTGGCGTCACACGCCTGACTAACTCAGGCTTGTCTATGGTCGAGTGGAAACCGCTGATGGGTATTATTCCACCGCTAAATCACGCTGACTGGCAGGAATTGTTTTTCAAGTACAAGCAGTTTCCTGAGTACCAAAAGATCAATGCTGGCATGTCTCTAGACGCCTTTAAGTCGATATTTATGTATGAATATCTGCACCGTGTACTGGGCCGATTTATTGGTATTATTTTTGTTCTGCCGTTTTTATATTTTTACTTTACCAAGCGCATCAAGCCTGGTCTGACGCCAAAACTCCTGCTGATGTTGCTGCTCGGCGGCGGTCAGGGCCTGCTCGGCTGGTACATGGTGAAAAGTGGCCTAGTGGACAATCCAGATGTCAGCCAATATCGCTTAACGGCTCACCTGGGCAATGCGGTTTTAATTTTCGGCTTTATCTGGTGGACGGCACTTGGATTGCTCTCAACCCCCAAACCTCAGCAAGCCGGGCTTAACAGTTTTGCCTACGTCTTGAGTGGTCTAATTTTCTTAATGATTCTCTCCGGCGGACTGGTTGCCGGCACCAATGCAGGGCATGCCTACTCAACGTGGCCGCTGATGGGAGATAGTTTTATCCCCGCCGGGCTCTACAGTTTGCAACCCGCTTGGTTATCGGCCTTTGAAGATATCACCACGATCCAGTTTAACCATCGCATGTTTGCCTATTTGATTGTTGCATTGGTGCTGACTTTTGCATTTAAAGCACTGCGTGCAGAGATTTCCAAGCCGGTTAAGATTGCCGTTTGGTGCCTGCTTGGACTACTAGCCTTACAGGTCACTCTGGGCATCAGCACATTAATATTTTATGTTCCTGTGCCGGTTGCAGCAGCGCATCAGGTCGTCGCCGTCGCACTGTTGAGTGCCTCACTATTTATTAGTCACAGCTTTTTCCACAGCTCGGGCCAACCAAATTAACCATTGGAGAAGTACTATGAAAACATTCACTACTACCTTATTAGCAGCCGCCCTCGCAGTAGCATCCTTTAGCGCACTGGCTGGCGATCCTGTGGCAGGTAAGGCTAAAGCCATGTCCTGTGCCGGTTGTCACGGTGTCAATGGCATCAGCAACAACGGCATGTGGCCCAATCTTGCAGGTCAGAAAGAAGCCTACCTCGCCAGTCAGTTGCAGATGTTTAAAGACGGCCGTCGTAACAATGCGATGATGTCGGCTATGTCTAAGGGTTTGTCGGACGCTGATATTGCTAACTTGGCGGCTTACTATGCTGGTTTGAAGTGATCGGCGAAGCCTATTATTCCGACAGTGCATAGCGACTAGGGATCTACGAGTAACTATTGAGATCTCTCACATGCGTTCGAGATGACAGAAGGAAGGTTCGAGCGATAACCTAGCGGTTCGCAATTACAGCTCCCACTGTCATCCCGACAGAGCGAAGCGACGAGGGATCTCATGCCAGCAGGCAGAGATCCTTTTTTGTGCATTCATATAATCAGTGTCAACACAAAAAAACACACCGAAACATTAAAGACATACCTGTTTGTTTTATTTAAAGCCTGTATAGTTATGGATAATTAGAAGCCAAACACTGGCCAACTTTCCACAGGAGCTCTCCCGCCAATGGCAGCAAAGTCCAGATGCATTATTTTAGGCGCCAGCCATGCAGCGGCCCAGCTCGCCCCGACACTGCGCCAACAGGGCTGGACCGGCTCTATCTCAATGATCTCCAATGAATACGCCCTGCCCTACCATCGCCCTCCACTATCAAAAGATTATTTAGCTGGAACAAAAACTGCCGAGCAAATTCTAATCCGCCCCGCAGCTGTCTATAGCAAATGTAATGTTGGTATCACCATGGGTGTCACCGCCGCGGCCATTGATCGCAGCAACAAACAGTTACTCCTCGACGATGGCATGGCCCTCGACTACGACAAGCTGGTACTGACCACGGGCGCTCGAGTACGCAAAATAAATATTCCTGGGGTGGATTTAAACGGCGTATTTTATTTACGCGACCTCAACGATGCCCAACAGATCAAAATGTTTACCGGCGCCAATAAGCGCGCAGTAATAATAGGCGGCGGCTATATAGGCTTGGAAACAGCCTCAGCACTGCGCAAACTCGGCATGCAGGTCACCGTCCTCGAAGCCATGCCGCGTATTTTACAGCGCGTCACCGCGCCGGAAGTGGCAGCCTTCTACTCACGCATACACGCCGAAGAAGGCGTTGAGATTGTTGCCGACGTGCAGGCCGTAAGTATCAGTGGTGAGACGCAGGTGGAATCGGTGCAGTGCCACGATGGCACTGAATATGAAGCAGATATAGTGATTATCGGTGTAGGTGTTATACCCAACACTGAGCTGGCTGAGCAAGCCGGCCTAAAAATTGATAACGGTATAGTGGTGGACGAATACGCTCGCACCAGCGATGAGGATATTTTGGCCGCTGGCGACTGCACCTCACATTACAATCCCATCTATCAGCGCCACCTGCGTCTCGAGTCCGTACAAAATGCCCTAGATCAAGCCTCGGTGGCAGCCAATACCATCTGCGGCAATCTCAAACCCTATTCAGCACTGCCCTGGTTTTGGTCTGATCAGTATGACCTCAAGCTACAGATCGCCGGGCTTTCCCAAGGTTATACCGATGTAGTAGTGCGCGGCGATATTGACGGCAGTCGAAGCTTTGCTGCCTTTTATATGCGCGAGGGCAAATTGCTCGCAGTGGACGCCGTTAATCGACCGCAGGAATTTATGTTCGGCAAGAAACTAATTATGCAGGGCAATCAGCTCGATACGGCTCAGCTAGCAGATGACAGCCTGTCCTTAAAAACCCTTTTAACCAGCTAACTAAATCATTTATTTTTACAATTACTTACTATCGGAGTTCAGTTATGCCCAGAGTTACTTATATTCAGGCCGATGGCCAGAGCCAGGAAGTTAACCTGGAAGCCGGTAGCAGCCTGATGCAAGGTGCCGTTGACAATATGATCGACGGGATTGTCGCCGAGTGCGGCGGTTCATGCAGCTGCGCAACCTGCCACTGCTATATAGATGCCGACTGGATCGATAGAGTCGAGCCCGCCGAAGAGATGGAAACGGATTTACTCGACTGCGTTAGTGAACCAAAGGATAACAGCCGCCTGTCATGTCAGGTAAAGGTCAGCGATGACCTTGATGGTCTGGTGGTACATTTGCCAACAACGCAGTTTTAGGGGTAAGGGAAACCTAGAACATGTCATCCAAACAGTGCTCTTTTATGCCATTCCGCTGAAGGTCTTTTATGCTATCCCGCTGAAGCTCTTTTATGTCATCCCGACAGAGCGAGGCGACGAGGGATCTCCGGCTGGCTAACGAGATCTCTCACATGCGTTCGAGATGACAGGTTGAAGCCTTTGAGGTGACAGGTTGGAGCCTTTGAGGTGACGGTTTGAGCCATTTAAGGTGACATATACCTAAAACATTGTCATCCCGACAGAGCGCAGCGACGAGGGATCTCAAACTTCCAGCTCAATCCATTGCGGATTTATACTCTCCACCAGCCTGTTCTTCTTTTCCCTGCGCCACTTCTTAACGTCTTTCTCTCTAGCAATCGCCGACAAAACATCACTGGTCAGTTCATAATAAACCAGCCTATCGACACGGTATTTAGCAGTAAATCCAGATACAGACTTATCTTTATGCTGTGCTAAGCGCCTCTCCAAATTACTGGTCACACCCACATACATAACCTTGTTACTTCTATTTGTCAGAATATAAACCGCGTATTGTTTTTCCATCATTCGCTGCTGTTAGTAAGATCAAGATTATTCTATTGTTGTCTTCAGTCGCGTGATTGTATGGGTTCACGTTTTGGTGACAGGCTGGGAAATGTATGCTCAGTAAGGAGTAGTAACTAGCCTTGAGATCCCTCGTCGCTGCGCTCTGTCGGGATGACATTGTTGTATATCACCCCAAACGCTCAACCTGTGACCTTAAACGCCCGCAATCTGTAATCTCAACCCCCAGCCTGTCATCTCGAACGCATGTGAGAGATCTCAAAAACCAGCAGCCACAACCCTAATCAACCTGCCCCATCAGGATGCCACTTCCCGACCAAAAGGCACAGAAAGCAAAATTATAAAAACCACCCACAAAACCATCCATCTTGTTTGTTTTTTTTAAACAGACGCGGTATAGTTTCTTAAGCCTAATACTAATCATAAAAAAGGGGCATCTCTATGCCATACAGCACCGAATTTCTGCTCTCAGCTTACCGCACGATGAAGACCATCCGCGAGTTTGAAGAGCGCTGCGTCAAAGAATTTGAAGGGGGGAACGTCCCCGGTTTTACCCACGTTTCCAACGGTCAAGAAGCGATTGCAGTCGCTGCCTGTATCGACCTGAGTGACAGGGACATTATTGGCAGTACCCACCGCGGGCACGGCCACTGTATCGCCAAAGGCTGTGACGTTGGCGGTATGATGAAAGAAATTATGGGTCGATCCACTGGACTCTGCAAAGGCAAAGGCGGCTCTATGCACATTGCCGATATCGACAAAGGCATGCTCGGTGCCAACGCCATCGTTGGCGGCGGGCCACCACTGGTGAATGGCGCAGCCCTAGCCGCCAAAACCCTAGACACCAAAAATGTCGCACTGTCCTTTAATGGTGACGGCAGCGCCAACCAAGGCACCGTTTTTGAAGCCATGAATATGGCCGTGGTATTGAAATTACCCCATGTCTTTGTCTACGAAAACAATGGCTACGCTGAGGGCACCGCGGCCAATTACGCCGTCGGCTCCAATAGTCTAACCGAGCGTAATGCTGGCTTTGGCATGCCTGCCGAGTGCATTGATGGTCTCGACTTCTTTGCCACTTATGAAGCACTCAAGATTGCCACAGAGCGTGCCAGAAATGGCGACGGCCCCACCGCTATCGAAGCCATGTGTGTACGCTTCGATGGCCACTTTATCGGTGACCCACAGCTCTATCGTCCAAAAGATGAAGTTAAGAACGCGCGCAAGAATCAAGACTGCATAAAAATATTCCGTGAGCGAGTGATTGCTGAAGGCTGGCTAAAAGCTGCAGCCATGAACGCCATCGACAAAGAGGTAATGGTTGAAATTGAAACCGCTGTTGTCAATGCCCTAGCGGCACCGCACCCAGACCCCGCCACGGACCTTATGTCCGATGTCTACTGCTCATACTAAGGATACTGAAATGACCAATCATTCTAATAATCCCGCTATTGGCGGCAAAACTTCCCTTAAGACGATCCGCGAAGCGATTAATGATGCACTGCGCGAAGAGATGCGCCGCGATCCCACGGTTATTGTTCTCGGAGAAGAAGTCTCCGGTGGTGCTGGCTGTGAAGGTGAAGATGATGCCTACGGCGGTGTCTTTGGCGTTACCAAAGGTTTAATGCCTGAGTTTGGACGCGAGCGTGTTATCGACACGCCCATCAGTGAAGCTGCCATTATTGGTGCCGCCGCTGGTGCCGCCAACAATGGCCTGCGCCCAGTTGCTGAACTGATGTTCTTCGACTTTATCGGCGTCTCCTTCGACCAGATCTTTAACCAGGCAGCCAAGTTTCGCTATATGTTTGGCGGCAAGTCAAAAACACCAATGGTTATTCGCGGCACCGTCGGTGGCGGTTGGCGCGCCGGTGCCCAGCACTCCAGTATGCTGCACTCTATTGTTACCCATATCGCCGGTCTTAAAGTGGTGATGCCCGCCAATGCCTATGATGCCAAAGGCCTTATGGTGCAGGCGATTCGCGATGATGATCCGGTTATCTTCCTCGAGCACAAGGTCATGTATGACATTGCCTGTGAAGTGCCAGACGAGCAATATGCCATTCCCTTTGGTGAAGCGGCGTTTCCCCGTCAGGGTTCCGATGTCACCATCGTCGCCATATCCAATATGGTCACCCATGCCATTACCGTCGCCGATATTCTGGCTAAAGAAGGTATTAGCTGTGATGTTATCGATCCCCGCACGGTATCGCCACTGGATCACGAAGCCATTCTTGAAAGTGTAGAAGTCACCGGTCGCCTGGTGATTATCGATGAAGGTAATCCACGCTGCGGCCTGGCCACAGATATTGCTGGCATAGTTGCCGAGCACGGCTTCTACAGTCTTAAAGCACCGATTCGCACCGTCACGGCACCTCACACACCAGTGCCATTCGCCCCAGAACTGGAAGATGCTTACCTGCCCAACGCAGAGAAGCTGATGGTCGCCGTTCGGGAAGTACTGGCCGCGGGCCCATCGGGAGCATAGTCATGACAAATGAAATCAAGCCGATCAATATGCCCAAATGGGGCATGGAAATGTCTGAAGGTGATATCAATGCTTGGTATTTCGCCGTCGGTGATCAGGTCAATGCTGGGGATGATTTAGTCGATATAGAAACCAGCAAAATCATTAATACAGTCACCGCAACAGATAGCGGAATTCTCAGAGCCATACTGGGTGCAACGGGTGAAACCCATGCAGTCGGTGCACTACTTGGCGTTATCGCCAGTGCAGAGACTAGCGATGCGGATATTCAGGCGTTTATTAACAGCAATAGCAGTGCAGCAGCTGAGCCAGAGGCTGTCACTGAAGCGGCAGCTCCAGTATCCGCAGCAGTAGAAACTGCGCCTGCACCTGCCACTATTCCCCAGGCCGCCAGTGGCCTCAGCAAACTCGCTGAAGGTGAAGATGACAGTCTGGTTGCCGCATCACCAGTGGCGCGTCGACTGGCCGCCGAATATGGCGTCAATCTTAATAATATAACCGGAACTGGCCGTCATGATCGGGTTTCCAAATGGGATCTCGAAGCCGCGGTAGTAGCCGCCGGCGGTCAATTAATCGGCAATAACCGTAGCGCCTCAAGTGCCGTTCACTACGGCGATGACAGCAACGTTAAAGCCACACCAGTTGCCCGTCGCATAGCCACTCAGTTGGGTATTAACCTGCTCGAATGTCGTGTCAGTGGGGATCGTGGTCGGGTCTGTAAAGCCGATGTCGAAGCCGTTGCCGCACTTAAAAATAAAATACCAGCCCAGACGGATAGCAACACAACAGTCAGTAGCAATACCGTTGCATCTCAACCGATCAGCGGCATGCGCAAAACCATTGCTGCACGACTACAGGCATCGAAACAAACTGCTCCGCACTTCCGTGTCCATATAGACGCCGAAATCGATGCCCTGCTCGCCGTGCGCAAGCAGATTAATAGCAGCAACACTGACGCCAAAGTCTCGGTCAATGACTTTATTGTTAAAGCCTGCGCCAGTGCACTGATAAAAGTGCCAGCACTGAATGTGCAATTCGATGGCGAGCAACTGAGCTATTTTAGCAATGCCGATATCTCAGTGGCCGTGGCCATAGACGACGGTCTGATCACTCCGATTGTTAGCGACGCCAATCACAAAGGTCTGGTGGAGATCTCCAATACCACTCGCGATTTGGCTACTCGAGCCAAACTCGGTCGGCTTAAGCCTGAAGAGTTTCAGGGTGGCAGCTTCTGTATATCCAATCTCGGCATGTATGGGATCAAGCAGTTTGACGCCATTATCAACCCGCCTCAGGGTGCCATTTTGGCCGTCGGTGCTGGCGAACAACGCCCAGTGGTAAAAGACGGAGAGTTGGCGGTGGCAACGGTGATGAGCCTGACCCTATCCAGCGATCATCGCATTATTGATGGTGCTGTCGCGGCGCAATTTATGTCTGTTCTCAAGGGTTATTTAGAGCAGCCAGCCACCATGCTGGGTTAATGGAGTAACGACAAAGTGACTACGCAACAATTTGATCTAATGGTCGTAGGTGGCGGCCCCGGCGGCTATGTGGCAGCCATTCGCGCCGCACAGCTGGGCTTCAAAACTGCCCTAGTGGAGAAACAGCACCTCGGTGGCGTGTGCCTAAACTGGGGCTGCATCCCCACCAAGGCACTGCTGCGGGGCGCCGATATTGCCCATACTTTAAAAGAGGCAGAGCACTTCGGTTTCACAGTCGACAACCTTAGCTTTGATATCAAAAAGCTAGTGCAGCACAGCCGCTCAGTGGCCAGCAAACTTAGCCAGGGTGTTGCCTATCTCATGCAAAAGAATGGCATCACCGTAATCGATGGTACCGCCAGTCTGGCTGACAAGTGCCTGTTAGATGTGGAACAGGACGGTAAGGTCACACAGTTTAAAGCCACTCATATTATTCTCGCCACCGGTGCACGGGCGCGCAATTTGCCGAGTATTGAAATCGATGGCGATCGCGTCTGGGGTGCTCGTGAAGCTATGGCCCCCACCGCCCTGCCAAGCAAGTTGCTGGTGATTGGTGCCGGCGCCATCGGCGTTGAATTTGCCAGTCTCTACAATGATCTCGGCAGCGATGTCACGCTGGTTGAAGCGGAACAGCGTATTACGCCCGCAGAAGATGCTGATATTTCCGCCCTGGCTGAAAAAGCCTTTGTCCAGCGCGGCATTAAGATTTTAACCAACAGTATTGTCCAGTCTTTGGATAGCTCCGGCGCAGACACAGTTGCCCTCATAAGCGGCCCCAATGGCGAGCAGCACCTAGAGTTTGATCAGGTGATTCTCGCGGTGGGCATTACCGGCAATATTGAAAATCTCGGCCTTGAATCCTTAAAGGTTGAAACCGAAAAAGGCTTTTTGCAAGCCGATGGCTTTGGCAAAACCAATCTCGCCGGCTTATATGCCATAGGCGACGTTGCCGGCCCACCTTGGCTGGCCCATAAAGCTAGCCATGAAGCCGTTATCTGCGTAGAAAAAATTGCCGGTGTCGACGCTGTTAAACCACTGAATAAAGATCAGGTGCCAGGCTGCACCTATTGCCGCCCACAGATTGCCAGTGTCGGCCTCACCGAAGCCCAGGCCAAAGCTGCCGGACACAGTATTCGCATTGGCCGTTTTAACCTTAATGCCAATGGCAAAGCGCTGGCCATCAATGAAGCTGAGGGGCTGGTAAAAACCGTCTTTGACGAGCAGTCAGGTGAGTTGCTTGGGGCCCATATGATCGGCCCAGAGGTCACCGAACAGATTCAGGGTTTTGGTATAGCTCAGCAACTTGAAGCCACAGAGCACGAGTTGGCCCAGAGTATTTTTGCCCACCCCACGGTTTCCGAAAGTATGCATGAGTCTGTCTTGGACAGTCTGGGCATAGCTCTTCATCAATAGCGATACATCAACAGCTGGTCACCAATAGAGTGTAATTATGAGCAACCAAGTCCCCATTCACGAAGGCCTATTTACCTGGCCCTCCGCCAAGCCCCAGCTATTAGGTAGCCGCTGCGTCAACTGTGCAGAAACCGCTTTTCCGGCCCAGCCAGACTGCCGCAACTGTGGCTCTCGCGAAACCACGATTGTTGAACTGGGTGATCAGGGCATATTGTGGAGCTGGACCATTCAGACCTTTATGCCCAAGGCCCCTTACAAAAGCGATGAGACAGCAGAGACCTTCCAGCCCTACGGTGTTGGCTATGTGGAAATGCCCGGCGGCGTTCGTGTCGAATCGCGCCTGCTGCCCAATAAGCCAGAAGATTTACAGATTGGTATGCCCATGCAGCTGGATATTATTCCCTTTCGCACTGATGGCACTGACGGCAGCGGCGACCAAATAATGACGTTTCGTTTTAGCCCAGTGAAGGAGGCATAGATCATGGATGTAGCAATTATCGGTATAGGACTTCATCGCTTTGGTCGCTCACCCGGCCTCTCAGGCATGCAGCAAGGCGCATCCGCAGTGCGTAACGCATTGGCCGACGCCGGACTCTCCTGGAAAGATATGCAGTTTGCCTACGGTGGCAGCCAAGATGCTGGCAATGCCGACGCACTGGTCAATGAACTGGGCCTCACGGGTCTGCAATTTACTAATATCTGGAATGGCTGTGCCACCGGCGGTAGTTCATTGCACGCCGCTTACAGCGCGATTAAATCTGGCGAATACGATGTCGGTGTAGTGGTGGGTTTCGACAAACATCCCCGCGGCGCCTTTAACCCGAAACCCGCAGACTGGGGAATCGACGAATGGTATGGCGAGACCGGCATGATGCTCACCACCCAGTTCTTCGCCCTAAAAACCCAGCGCTATATGCACGATCATGGGATCACTGAAGAATCATTGATTCGGGTCTCAGAAAAAGCCTTTACCAATGGCTCCCTGACGCCCACCGCCTGGCGTCAGCAAGCACTGAGCTACGAAGAGATTGCCAACTCCGCAATGATCAGCGACCCGCTGCGCAAATATATGTTCTGCAGCCCCGCCGAAGGTGGCGCCGCACTGATTATCTGCAATGCCGACAAAGCCCACCTATACAGCAGCAAACCGCTGTATCTCAAGACCGCCGCCGTGCGCACCCGCCACTACGGCAGCTTTGAAGTCTTTGCCCCCTCCCAAGCTATGAATGTGGCCGACGCCTCAACGGTCACCGCCTCCAAAGCCGCCTTTGAGCAGGCTGGAATCGGCCCCGAAGATATTGATGTGATGCAGCTCCAAGACACCGACAGCGGCACCGAAATTATCCATATGGCCGAGAACGGTTTCTGCGAGCACGGCGAACAGGAAAAATTATTGCGCGAAGGCGCCACCGGTATTAATGGCTCAATGCCCATCAATACAGACGGCGGCTGTCTCGCCAATGGCGAACCCGTGGGCGCATCAGGCCTGCGCCAAGTCTATGAAATCTGCGTGCAGTTGCGCGGTGAAGGCGGCGCACGACAGGTACCGAATAATCCCAAGGTTGGCTATACCCATGTCTATGGTGCCCCCGGCCTCAGTGGCGTCAATATCATTACCAAATAATTACAATAAAAAGCAGGAGAGACTCTATGTCCGAATTAATCAAAGTAAAGCAGCAGGGTGAAGAGCGCTGCGAAGGTATTAGCTATCAAAATCTACTTGATGAGGAAACCATTGAGGTCCCGGCCTACCTGCGCGAAGACACCAACCCCTATATGGGTGACGAGGATATCAGTGTCGATCGTTGGATCTCCCGCGACTTTCACGACAAAGAAAAAGAGAAACTCTGGCCCAAAGTCTGGCAGATGACCTGTCGCGAAGAAGATATTCCCGAAGTCGGTGACCACCATATTTATGAGATTATCGACCAGTCGATTATTGTCACCCGCACCGGTGAAAATGAATTTAAAGGCTTTATCAATTCCTGCTTACACCGTGGCCGCATTCTCCGTGACTGCGACGGTCATGCCGACGAGTTTGTCTGCCCCTTCCACGGTGCCACCTGGGATATCAATGGTGAGTTTAAAGGCATCCCCTGCAAGTGGGACTTTAGCCATCTAGACGAAAAAGATATGAGCCTGCCACAGGTCAAAGTAGGCACCTGGGGTGGCTTTATCTTTATTAACTTCGACGAGAACTGCATCCCACTGGATGACTACCTTAGTCCATTGCCCGAGCACTTTTCCCGCTTCCCACTGCATGACTATTACAAAGGCGCTCATGTTCAGCGCGAAGTCCAGTGCAACTGGAAAGTCGGTGCCGAAGCCTTTATGGAGTCTTTCCACACCTTGGAAACCCATAGCGAAATTTTGACCTTTACCGGCGATGCCAACTCCCAGTACGACACCTTTGGCGACCATGTCAGCCGCTCAGTCACGCCAATGGGCATTCCCAGCCCGCATTTGCCACATGTAACTGAAGCAGAAACCATGCGCGATATTCTCGAGCTGTCAGGACGAATGGCCACTGACAGCGCCGAAGGCCACGAGATGCCCGAGGGAATCACCGCAAGGACCTATGTCGCCGAAACCAATCGAGAAATGTTTAGCGAAATTATCGGTGAATCACTGGATCACGCCACCAAGTCAGAGCTGGAGGACGCCATACTCTATATGTTGTTCCCCAACACTCAGGTGTGGACCGGCTATCACGGCAATATTGTCTATCGCTTCCTGCCCAATGGTGACGACCACAACAGCTGTATCTTCGAAACCATGATCCTGCTGCGTTATGAGAAAGGCACCAAGCGCCCAGACTCCGCGGAAAAGAATATTCTGCGTCCCGATCAAGCCTTTAGTGAAGCCCCAGAAATTGGCGGCCTAGGCCCAGTATTTGATCAGGATGACAGCAATATGGCCGCCGTACAGAAAGGCATGATCGCCTCGAGAAAAGGCGCCGTGAGTCTTGCCAGCTATCAAGAGAGCCGTATTCGTCACCTACACCAAAGTATCGACAAATACCTCAATGCCTAAAGGCATTTGCTGCCGGGCATCAGACTATCTGAGCCCGGCATTTTCCTCTGCCCTATATTGACGAGACCTCTATGACCACCACCGCAGACAGCCTAATTCCCGCAACCGATATCACCGACAATCAGACCGTAGCAGTCACAGTCGAAGGTAAGAATATTCTTATCTGCAAGGCCAATGGGGACTATTATGCCGTGGACAATCAGTGCACCCATCAGCGCGCAGAACTCACCAATGGTCGTATTAGAAACTGCTATCTGGCATGCCCACTGCATGGTGTTCGCTTTGATTTACGCACCGGAATGCCCAAGGGCGAGCTCACCCGAGTGCCTTTAAAAACCTATCCTGTCAGTGTCGCCGAAGATGGCAACCTGCATCTAGAACTGGATTAATTATGCCAACCAACCGCCAAGTTGTACTCGCCTCCTATGTTACCGACGCCGCTCAACCGGAAAACTTCGCCCTATCTGAAGGACCCATGCCAGAGCCCAGCGAAGGA